>Ga0214542_1010744_pt1 | contig 13088 bp, 7 predicted proteins | sample CNSS1metaG_FD_160096 | JGI IMG/M metagenome (GOLD analysis project Ga0214542, IMG submission 160096) | Root nodule microbial communities from cowpea collected in UCLA plant growth center, Los Angeles, California, USA - CNSS1 | ecosystem: Host-associated > Plants > Roots > Nodule | place: USA...
TATATATATATATATTTTTATTAGTTTTTTTGTTGTTGTTATTTTCAATAAGTAAAAACATGATAAAATATATTTTTTACTGTTTAAACTACATCATAATAATATATGAAACATTAGTAAAAACATAAGATTTTCTAATTGCTTTATTTAAAATAAATAATACAGTTTATTAAAAATAGGGATGTTACAATGCCATGGCTCTATATTCAGCTTCAGCTGTCGATCTAGCTACTAACTCTGCTTCTTACTTTTTCATGAAATAATATTACCTCCAAGGAATACACAATATCCAATAGTAGATTGCCTGTCCATAGGAAATCCTGCCCAATCCGCATCACAATATCCAGAGACATGAAAGCTTCCTCTATCTTCATATAACAACCCTTGCCCGGGAGCCTTTTTTAGGTACCTTAGAATGCGGATGATAGAATTCCAATGGCCAACACATGGAGACTGCATAAACTGACTAACCACTCCAACTGCAAAGGATAAATCTGACCTTGTAATGGTGAGGTAAATTAGTTTTTCGACCAGCCTCCTGTATCTTTCAGGGTCAGAGAATAATTCACCTTCTTCAGTTGTCAACTTTTGATTTGGGTCCATAGAACTCTCTACTGGTTTACAATCAATCATACCAATTTCTTGTAGGATATCAAGAGCATACTTCCTTTGAGAGATTACAATGCCATGTTTAGACTGTGTCACTTCAATGCCCAAGAAGTATTTGAGGCTTCCCAAATCCTTGGTTTGAAAATGCCTACACAAGTGCTCCCTTAATTGAGATATACCAACAATATCATTTCTTGTAATGACTATATCATTAACATATACTATTAGGTAGATACATTTCCCAGGAGAAGTATGTGAGTAAAAGACCGAGTGATCTGCCTCACTGCGTCTTAACCCAAAACTTTGAACAATGGAGCTGAATTTTCCAAACCAGGCACGTGGTAATTGTTTGAGGTCGTATAAAAAGCGATGCAATTTGCACACCATACCAGACTCCCCCTGAGCAACAAATCCAGGAGGTTGTTCCGTGTAGACTTCCTCCTCAAGATCATCATGAAGGAAAGCATTCTTGATATCCAATTGATGAAGTGGCCAATGAAGAATGGCGGCCATTGCAAAGAAGAGTCGAATAACAGTCATTTTCGCCACAGAAGAGAAAGTGTCAGTTTAGTCAAGGCCATAAATCTGAGTGTACCCTTTGGCAACTAATTGGGCTTTGAGCCTATCAATCTGACCATCAGAGCCAACCTTAACTGCATATACCCATCGACAACCAACCTCCTTCTTGCCCGGTGGGAGGGGCATGAGCTCCTAAGTATTGTTGTGTTCAAGAGCTTGCATTTCTGCAATCATGGCTTGTCGCCATCCAGGATGATCAAGTGCTTCCTTCACATTTTTGGGAATAGGAACATAAGACACTGAAGATAAAAGAGAACAATAGGAAGGCGACAATCTGTGATAACTAAGAAAATTATAAATGGGATGGGGGTTCCGAGTGGAACGAATACCTTTTCTAAGAGCAATGAGCCAACCGGAATTACCTTCATCAGGAGGCATGGGAGCAAGAGATGAAGGAGAAGGATCTGAAGTCGAGGATTTACCATATTCTTGGATAAGTGGACTATTCGTCAGAGTCCTGTGTTGGAGGTCAGGACTCGAGAAGGTATCAGTAGGTGGGGATGGGGGCTCGGGAGGATGTTGATTAGGACTCGGGTTGACAGAGACATCTGAGATAGGGGACTCAACCACAGGAAGAGGGAGGACTTGCTGTATGACATGAGTGTCTTGAACAGAGGAAGAGAAATAAGGGGTTTGTTCAAAGAATGTGACATTGGTAGACATGTAGTATTTCTTGGTTTCAGGAGAGTAACACCGATACCCTTTTTGAAGACGAGAATAGCCCAAGAAGACACATTTGAGAGCACGAGCAGAAAGCTTATTTAGACCTGGAGACAGGTCGTGAACAAAACATACACAACCAAAAACCCGAGGAGGAATGTGAAAAAGAGGGTTATCTGGAAACAAGATGGAGATAGGGACTTTATGATTGAGAAAAGAGGAGGGCATCCAGTTAATAAGAAAACATGCAGTTAAGAGAGCATCTCCCCAATGATGGACAAGAATATGAGCACCAAGCAAAAGTGTACGAGCAGTTTCAACCAAGTGTCGATTTTTTCTTTCTGCTATACCGTTTTGTTGTGGTGTGTGTGGACAAGTAGATTGATGCAAGATACCATGTGAACTTAAAACTGCAAACAAAGCAGATGAGAAGTACTCTTTGCCATTGTCACTTCTTAAGATTTTGATTACTCGACCGAATTGGTTCTTGATTTCGTGTAAAAAGGATGTGAAGATGGATAACAATTCAGAACGATCTTTCATAAGATAAACCCAAGTACATCGTGAAAATTCATCAATGAAAGTAACAAAATACCTAAAACCAAAAGACGAAATACGACTAGGTCCCCAAATATCGGAATGAATGATAGAGAAACTAGAATTACATTGTGATAGAGACTTTTTAGGAAAAGCAGATCTAACATGTTTGTCTAGTTGACATGATTCACATTCTAAGGTTTGGAGACCACTAAGTTCAGGACACATTTTTTTTAACTTGGACAGATGAGGGTGACTAAGTTGATCATGTAACACTTTAGGACTAGGGGCTGCAATACATGACACTCATGGACGAGATCCAAAATGATATAAACCGCCGGCTTCATATCCTTCTCCAATCTGTCTATTCGAACCACACTCCTATATAACAAAAGATTTGTGATCAAAGGTTACTGAATAGCTAAACAATTTGGTTAACTGGCTTAAGGAAATTAAATTGAAGGGACAATGAGGGACAAAAAGGACACATTTTAGAGTTAGGGAGGGAGACAGGATGACTCGATCGACTCCCTTTGAGGAAGTTTTAGAGCCATTTGCAAGGGTTATAAAATGAGATTTGTCTTGAAATGAAATGGTTAAGAACAAAGAGGTATTACCAGAGATGTGGTCAGAAGCACCGAAATCAATTACCCATGAATTGTGACTTTCAATAGATTGAGAAATGCAAGCTACTGAAGTACTCGGAGCTTGAGATGATTGTGTCAGGTTGTTGGACTTGAGACGTAGGTACTCTTGATACTCGTCCTCAGTGAACTTGGACTCAGTAGTGTCAGCCTGAGAGACATTGACAATCTTAGAAGGAAAACCATGTAAGGAGTAACAGTTTTCCTGAGTGTGACCTATCCTCTTGCAATACGTGCATTGAGGACGTCCGCGGCCTCCACGTCCACCTCCTCTAGGTCCACGTCCTCCTCTTCCTCGAGTTGCGGCCATAACAGATGATTCTACTCGAGCAGGAGATTCTGGAATTTCAAGTGTTGGGACTTTCGGGACACGAATCATGCGTTGGATCAGGGTGTCCATGGAAGGGACCTCATGAGAGGTCAGAAGTTGATCTCTGATGTGATTGAAGTCTGGATGAATGGCGCGAAGAATCATCACCATATAGTATTTGTCCAGCTTCTTCATTTCATCTGAAGCGTCGACTTCGAGAAACATCCGCAGGTCTTCCACGACTGATTGTGCTTCATTCATGAAGGAGATCATGTCATGGTTGGTCATTTTCAGAGATGCCAACTTGTCCGCTGAATCATATAGGCATTGGATATCGTTGGCATAGATATTCTGAGTCCTCTTCCAAAACGAGTGACATGTTTTGAAGGCCCTGAGAGACATTAATAGTCTCGGCTCCACGGATTGCCACAATAAGGCACACAATTGAAAATCTACTTGCTTCCACTGTTCGGTTTTTTCTTGAGGCACATGGCTTTCGTCTTTCTCAAGGTGGTCATGATGTCCTTGACCAAGGAACCACATCTCGACGGTAGCAGACCAGGAGAGGTAATTTTGTCCATCTAGCTTCTCGGAAGTAATGGAAGGACTTCCAGATAATGAAATAACACTTCCAGAGGCCATTTCTGATCAAGGGAACAAAAACAGATAGCAGAAACGCAAAAAACAGTGGAGATTGTTAAACAACTGAGGGATATGTCCGCAAGGGTGACGTCTGGACCTCACTAAATCGGGGTTTTGAGGGTTAGAACAGCAGCAGAAGGCTCCGGCGAGAGCTACGGAGGTGGCGCCGTGACGTTCCGATCAGCAAAAGGCGGCGCGTGGGCTGCACGCGCCTGTTTGCAGTGGAGAAGATCCGGCGCATGGACGGGAGGTTGGTTCCGGCACCGGTGGGGGTGGCTGTCGCTCGGAGAGGCGCTCCAGATCCAGTGGTCGCTGGCGAGAACTAAGGTGGCCGGAGACGGTGGCTGGCAGCGAACAGTGGCAGACGGCGGTGGAACAGTGGCAGACAATGACGATTTTGTGAACAGTGACAATGAGTAGCTTTGGATAGTGTTTTATGGCAGTGGACAACTGCAGACAGTGATTAGCAGTGGCGGATGGCGGCGGAAAACCGTGGACGATGGCAACAAGTGCCGGTGGACAGACCAGACGGAAACCAGAGCGGGATCGACCAGCTCTGATACCAAGTTGAGATTAAAACAGACAAAGATATGCTTGAGGGCTTAATTAGTCCCCTCTACTGTTCCTTATATTTAGATAAATGATAAAGGAGATACAAGGAAGTTGAAACATTAAAGGCTACAACTAGGTGCTAGGTTAGAGATTATCCAACACTCAACCTCTTAGCTTACACATCATGATTGCCTAGATATATTAATTACTTCTACAGGCCCTTTGCCAGAATCATTGTCCAACTGCATGCTACTGGAGTTTTTAAATCTTGGCAACAATGAACTAGAAGATACATTTCCCTATTGGCTTCAAACTCTACCATATTTGAAAATATTGATTTTGCGGGCTAATAAGTTGCATGGTCCAATTGCCATGTTCAAGACCAATTATGGATTTCCCAGTTTATATATTTTTGATTGGCAATTCACCACAGTACATGGAACAGCCAGGCTTTTCTGGAATGATTTATCCACCTACGACAGTGACAACAAAAGGCAGGAGTGTGCCATTCAAAAAAATTCCAATAGATTTTGTGATCATTGATTTATCAGGAAACAAATTTGAAGGAGAGATTCCAAAAGGAATTGGAGAGCTTCGAGCACTCGTAGGACTCAACCTCTCTCACAATAGACTGAGTGGTCCTATTCCCCAATCCATGGGAAATTTGACAATGTTGGAATCTTTGGATCTCTCTTCAAATATGCTCACCGGTAGTATTCCTACAGAATTGGTGAATATGAAGTTTCTTGAAGTACTGAATCTTTCCTATAATCATCTTGTGGGAGAAATACCCAGAGGAAAGCAGTTTGATTCTTTTTCGAATGATTCCTATAAGGGAAACTTGGGCCTATGTGGGGATCCATTGACAATGAAATGCAAGCAGAATCATGATCAGCATCATCCACATTCACAATGCTTGTGGAGAGAAGAGAAATTTGGATTTGGTTGGAAACCAGTGGCTATAGGATACGATTGTGGAACAGTATTTGGAGTGGGGATTGAAAGTTTTATGTTTTTCATGGGAAAGCCAAAATCGCTTGTGAGAATGTTTGGGGGTTAACTTTATTAGATGCTCAAAATGAACACTGTGGAGGACTCATCAAAGAATAAATGGGTTCATGCAAATGTGATACTTAATATGTTGTTTTCTTTTCCTTGTCCTAAGAGTATTTCAAAGTTTTTAAATCTAGCAAGTTTGTGTTCTCTCTACGTTTAACCTTCAAATTTAAAGTTAAATTATCCTTTATAATAATCTTTCATGTGTATTTACTTATTGCATGCATATCAAAACATCTACAATTAAATTGATTGTTTTTTTTGTAAGCAATATTTTGTTCAGTCTGAAGGATTGTCACATTCTTGTTAATTATTCCTTAACATGTGTTTTTTATTTGCAGCAAATAATATTTCGTAAATTAAAAAAAATGAAACGACTTTAATTGATTTCTTAGTACTATAAATATTTCTACACTTTAAGAAGTAAGGTATTAGGTATTACTGGAGGAGACAACACTTTCGTATTAATATCAGTACGATGTTTTGTATCAGGTATAGTTTCACGTATATAAAATTATCTTTTCAGTTTTAATCAATGTAAAAAGCATTTTCTTCAATGATCAAAACTGGAAAAGTATAATGAATTCGTAACAAAATATTTAAATAATTTCTATATAACTAAATAAAAGTTATAATTTTAAGTTTATTATTCAAAGCCAAGAAAAAAAGATTTTAATACATGAAAATAATTTTTAACAAAAAATTACCTTAAATATGCAGATAAATTATTTTAGAAAAAAAAATTATAGTTAATTGACTTCTTTTTATCTAAATTTTATTATTTTTTTATTAAATATTATAATTTTGAACTATTTATAACAATGTATAAAGAGAATATTTTTGTGTTCACATTTTTTTATTCTAGTTTTACCCATAATTATTATTTTAAAAGTTAAATATTTTATAAATAATTTACCTTTAACTTTTATTTTAAAAAGTATTTTGTCTTTAACAATTATTCTAAAAATTTACATATTTTATTTTTTTAATTTCATATTTAATAACTATCTTAAAAATTAATTATATATTTTGTATTGATTTTAACTCAATTTTTTATTAAAATTAAAAAATATGACAACGTTCGTATGTTCGTTAGTTTTCTATAAAACTGTGGAGTATTTTTGAATATGATAAATTTACAAAGTCGTTTCAAATACTTTAAAGTTGCTATAATAACTTACTAAATTATATTTTTGGTAAATTATTAGTAGTTAATAGAAACGAAAAATAAACATATTCCTATATTATTTTTATATAGATTTTAACTTTAATCTTACTGATAAAAATATTTTAGAATTAGTATAATCTTAGTTTCTAATTAATTTTAAAATTTTATTTATATATGTATTGTTTTAATTAAAATTTCACTTTCAATTATTATATTTTCATATTATATTATCAACTATTTAAATCAAATTTAAAATAAAATAAAAAAATAATACGGAGGGTAATGAAAGTATTTTAATGAAATTGAATTGTCTCAACTAAGGTAATGAGTAATTATTTTTATAATAATATATGAAATATGAAGTTCAGCTACAGATATGAAATATGAAAATATGTATGCAATGTTCCTATTGTTATACTATTCATCTAATTCTTTTTGGTCACTAACTTGAACCATCTCTCTTTCTATAGCATCCTCCATGCGCCACAACACTTCCAATTGCTTCATCTTAGATCTGCAAAGTATCTGCTTCTGCATAATCATGCATCTTCATCAGTAAACACACAGTTCCTGCATTTTGATGCAATGGCTAGGTTCTGAATCTAGTGCTAGCTACGTGCCTAGGTCCATAGTTACTTATCTCACAGACACAAATTAAAGATTCCAATTTTATGTATGTAATTGTCATTTCAGTAAAATCATATTAACCATATATAACCTGAAACCAGTAGACAATCAGAAGTCAAGCTTTGAAGCTCCTTTCTAGGAAATGAAGAAGACCACAATCTTATTCTAACACATTCAATTGTACACTGAAACAAAACAATCACACAATCCCATTCTACTAACACATTCAATTAAAGCAACAGCAGACGCTACACGCGACGATAAATGATTGCAACAGATGAACAAAAATAACACATTATTGGCAGAAAGTATTCTCTTTTCTTTTGGCTTATTATTGAAAATATAAAATATTTTTCAACCACAGTGTATAGAATGTATCTCATGCTATTTGTTATATTCAAGTGTATAGAATAGAACTCATTAGTTTATCCTTACTATTGGCACAACGTATTCTCTTTTCTTTTGGCTTATTCTATAGAATATATCTCTGCAAAGCACCAATCATTCAACACTTTTCTGAAACAATTTCTGGTACCTCAACCATTAGAAGCTCTGATCAGCAATCGAGATTTCAGGAAACAAATATGAAAGTGAGTGATGGGTATTCTCGGCCAAAGTTCAACATTGCTGGTGCCATTAGACATGTCGTCTCTTATCTATTCCTTAAAACAAATATTTTTTTCATAGATCCAGGTGTGTTATTCCAATCAGGTATGAACGAGAAACAAGCATGGATGATATGGAATCTGTCCAAGATGGAGAATAAAATTATATCAGTGGAAAGAATACTTCAGTATACTTGTTGTAGATGAAAATTGATCAGATCCTTCTTGGCCCTCAAATGGCGAGGTTCATATACAAGATCTGCAGTTAGTTGAGCTATTATATTGCACTCTTCACAATTTGTATTGCTAGAGAACAAGTCATCATCTTTTGCTCAGCTTGTTGCTGAGTATTCCATGAACTCCAAGTCCAGTTTTGAGAAATCCATGATCACTAATAGACATTGAAACGCAGAAAAAGTTTCTAGGTAATGATGAAAATGTGGAGGATTACATGAATTGTGATTTTTATATAGAAAATGTACCTGACTGGTACTTCCACGCAACAAATAGAATGATGCATATCAAGTTACAAACGGATTCTAAATGCATCATATAAATTGATGTAAGCATGTTATTTGGTAATGGTATAGTAAGCTTTTATGTTACATTATTTTGCTGAAATCATATCTGGAATCTGTATACACAACCATAAGATGTTTTGATCATTGGATCAAGTAATTTCAATGCAAATCTAACCCTGCAAGTACACTGTAATGACTGTACATTGAATTGGATGTATTATCCTTCATTACGTTTTTCATTTTCTTTGGTTTTCTTGATATCTACTAAATCTACCCTCAAACCTGTGCCACCAAACCCATTTTTATGTTATTTTGTTCCTTATTTTTGGTATTTTGAAATAGGGAAGTGTGATATAGTGACAACATCATGCCATAGTAATATCGAAATAATGATTGGAAGAAGCAGGGAGGAGTTATAGAAAAATGGGAAAATTAATTCCTGACTGAATTTTGCACCCAAAAAAGGAATAAAAGTAGACAACAGGGATGGGTTTAAAGAAAAACAGAGGAAAGACTCTGTAAGATCAATAACTCCATGAACAGAATTTTTGTTATTTTGATTGATCATGAAGCAACAGAATGGAAGACAAGTCTTCCTTCTTAACCTCATAAACCTCATAAGTTTTGGCATTTAACAGAAATTTTTCTTTTCCTTTTCACATTCGTTTCCTTGTTTATGAATGGACATCATCTCATGTAGAGTATGAGAACTTTTTATCAAGGATCATTCAATTACTTTGTGTAAAATGAAAACTTAATCAATCTAAACCTTTGAGTCATGCCATAATATTGTGATGAACATTCTTACCAGTATTAAGATAAATTGGGAATTTCTAAGTATTTAATCTAAAATGATTGATAAGAAATAATGTAATATTATACTTTTGTTGATCATTTATTGATTTTCCACTTTGAAGTAGCACAATTGAAGATAAGAGATGTTTTTTAATGGTCTGACCATGAATTGTATCTGCATAGATAATTAAGAAATACGTATGTTTAACTTAATAGTTGCAGAAATAAAAAGCCTAAATTCAATTTCATTACTGAATAATAAGAGAGCATATCTATGACGTCTTTGACCCACAATGACTTCCAAGTCAATATGAGTAACAGTATACGTAAAGGATGGGGTGGAAATTTCATACTATTGGTCAGACATGATAGTTAAAGATACACAAACTCTTAATTTCTCAGACCATTTACGTGCCCAGTGGCGGACAATAGAATGAACCGGGGTGTCGTGGACCACAACTAAAGCTTAAATTTACCCACAAAAAACTTGTCTCAACTTTTGAATTTGGCTATAAATATTCATTTTTAATTTCTTATCTCTCAAAGTATTTCCCTTCATTCTAAGTCTGTGTGACCACTGTAGAGTGCAGAGAAGTTAGAATGAAATCATGCATGGAAATGGGGTGGTTGTTTCCTGTGTTGCTGCTCTTTCATTTTTCATTCTCACATTCCTTGTGTGACCCCCATGACAACCTTGCATTGCTTCACTTCAAGGCCTCCTTAACCATTGATATTACGAATGATTATTATGTTGATAACTGCCATGAGGTTTATCCAAGCATAGAAACATGGGAAAATGGAACAGATTGCTGCTCTTGGTCTAGAGTGACCTGTCACCCCATTTCTGGTCATGTCATTGCCTTAGACCTTCCATGCGCTGGGCTTCAAGGTCAAATCACTGCAAACAGTACCCTTTTCGGTCTTTCTCATATGCAATCACTCAACCTTGCTTTCAACAACTTCTCCAACTCTCAAATTCCATCTACCATAGGTGACCTTGTGAGCCTTACACACCTCAACTTGTCTTTCACAAACTTTAAAGGTGAAATTCCTCCCCGAATCTCACATCTTTCCAAATTACAATCACTTGATCTCTCTGATGAGTTTAGGTTAAAATGGGAAGAAGGCACATGGAAGAGGATGCTCCAAAATGCAACCGGTTTAAGGGTGCTAGTTTTGGATTATAATGATTTGTCATCAACTTCAATGAGGTCACTCAATTTGTCTTCCTCTTTGATCACTCTTAGTCTTAGAGGAACTGGCTTAACGGGAAAGTTGACAGTTGACATTCTTCTTTTGCCAAATCTGCAACACCTAGATCTATCAGGTAATTCTTACCTTGATGGCCAACTTACGGACCTGAGTTGTAGTTCAGCTTCTCTCAATGTCTTAGAAATATCTAATTGTGAACTCTATGGGCCAATCCCTCCTTCTTTCTCTAACCTCACACATCTTACTTTATTGGACCTCTCAATCAACTACATCAACGGTTCAATTCCACCCTCTCTCTTAACCCTTCCACGTCTAAATATTCTGCTTCTCTCTTATAATCATCTCAGTGGTCAAATACCGAATGTATTTCATCAGGCAAACAAATTTGAAGAATTAGATTTGAGGGTTAACAATATCCAAGGTGAGCTGCCATCAACAATTTCAAATCTTCTACACCTCATTTACTTGGATATATCTCATAACAGATTAGAGGGACCTCTGCCCAATAAAATAACTGGGTTTTCAAATCTAACTACATTAAGGTTGACTCACAACTTGCTAAATGGTACAATTCCTTCTTGGTGTTTCTCTTTGCCATCGTTGGAGTATTTATATCTATCGAGTAATCAGTTCACGGGGCGTATACCTGCAATCTCATCATATTCCTTGCGGAGTCTACATTTGGATGACAACAAGCTACAGGGCAATTTTTCAGAATCATTTTTCAACCTTGTCAACCTTACTCACTTATCTCTCTCATCGAACAACTTCAGTGGTTCTGTAAATTTTTCACTCTTCTCCAAGTTCCAAAATCTGGAATATCTTTACCTTTCAAATTTAGGTCAATTATCACTAAAATTTGAATCAAGCGATAATTATCGTTTTTCCTGCCTATGGGCTTTGGGCTTGTCTTCCATGGGTTTAACCGAATTTCCAAAATTATCTAGAAAAAAAATCCCAGTTTTGAAATATCTCGATTTGTCCGACAACAAATTGAATGGAAGAGTGCCGAATTGGTTGCATGAAATGGATTCTTTAATTGATGTAAACCTACACCGAAACTTTTTGACAACACCAGTGGACCAATTCTCTAGGAACTACAAACTCGGATATCTTGATCTAAGTTTGAATTTACTCACTGGTGCTATCTCTTCGTCAATTTGTAATGCAAGTTCACTTCAGATTCTCGTGTTGTCCAACAACAAGTTGACAGGCACCATTCCACAATGCCTTCTTGTGAGTTCACCATTCCTTTCCGTTTTGAGTCTAGAAAGCAACAGACTTAATGGAACTTTACCAAATACCTTTGCAAACAACTATCTCCTCAGTCTGAATCTCAATGACAACCGATTTGAAGGCCCTTTGCCAGAATCTTTGTCCAACTGCATGCATCTGGTGGTTTTAAATCTTGGTAATAATCAAATAGAAGATACATTTCCCCATTGGCTTCAAACTCTACCGGATTTGAAAATATTGATTTTGCGGGCTAATAAGTTGCACGGTCCAATTGCCACCAAGTATGGATTTCCGAGTTTAAATATTTTTGATATCTCATCCAACAACTTCAGCGGCCCAATTCCAGAATACTACATACAAAGTTTTGAATCCATGAAAAGTGTTGTTCAAGATGAGGGGGTTGGCCTTCCACAGCCATACATGCAATGGGAATACAATTTTGTAACATTTTATCCACCTACTACTGTAACAACGAAAAGCACGAGTGTGCCATTCAAAAAAATTCCAATAAATTTTGTGAGCATTGATTTATCAGGAAACAAATTTGAAGGAGAGATTCCAAAAGTAATTGGAGAGCTTCAAGCACTCACAGGACTTAACCTCTCCCACAACAGACTGAGTGGTCCTATTCCCCAATCCATGGGAAATTTGACGATGTTGGAGTCTTTGGATCTCTCTTCAAATATGCTCACCGGTAGGATTCCTGCAGAATTCCTGAATATGAAGTTTCTTGAAGTACTTAATCTTTCCTATAATCATCTTGTGGGAGAAATACCCAAAGGAAAGCAATTTGATTCTTTTTCGAATGATTCCTATAAGGGAAACTTGGGCCTATGTGGGGATCCATTGACAATGAAATGCGGCCAGAAGCATGATGAACATCCTCCACCCTCACAAAGCTTGTGGAGAGAAGAGAAATTTGGATTTGGTTGGAAACCAGTAGCTATAGGATATGGTTGTGGAACAGTATTTGGAGTGGGGATTGGAAGTTTTATGTTTTTTATGGGACAGCCAAAATCGCTTGTTAGAATGTTTGGTGGTTGTTAGATGCTGAAAAGGAACACTGTGTCGAGGATTCATCAAAGAATAAATCGATTCATGCAAATGTGATACTTAATATGTTTTTTTTCCTTTCCTTATCTTAAGAGTATTTCAAAGTTTATAAATCTAGCAAGTTTGTGTTCTCTCTATGTTTAACCTTCAAATTTAAAGTTAAATTATCTTTTATAATAATCTGTCATGTATTTACTTATTGCATGCATATCAAAACATCTACAATTAAATTGATTGTTTTTTTTAATAAGCAATATTTCTTTTGTCTGAAGGATTGTCATT
>Ga0214542_1010745_pt1 | contig 13088 bp, 5 predicted proteins | sample CNSS1metaG_FD_160096 | JGI IMG/M metagenome (GOLD analysis project Ga0214542, IMG submission 160096) | Root nodule microbial communities from cowpea collected in UCLA plant growth center, Los Angeles, California, USA - CNSS1 | ecosystem: Host-associated > Plants > Roots > Nodule | place: USA...
AATAATAAATCTTTCATCTTGCCCTTCCACAAATGATAATTTGTACCATTCAAAGCAACCATCTTTGCATTTGCCTCCATCATTCAAGCAAGTAAATATAGCCCAACCAAGAGCTCTGATGCCACTCGTTAGGTTTATCACTGAGGGGGTTACACTGGGGAGAAACAACACCAATGAGATATGAGCCAAACCATATAAGACACTGACACCACTCTCAACCCAAAACCTTAAGGCAATGGGTTTATGGGTCTTTATTCTTATATAGTGCTCTACTTTCTCATTTCTGGTCAATGTGGGACTTAGACTCATACTTGGATTCCTAACACAAAGTCTATTAATACGTCTTTTAACGAGTTAATGGAAAATTGGGTTAAAATAGATCGAAATGACCTGTTTTGTCATTCTTAATCACTGACATGTATTTCGACTTGAAACATAAATTGTATATAAGATGATACTATTATAAGTTAATTGAGAGACAAAAAGTTATTCAGAGGAACAAAGTGAAGAAGAGCTTCAAAGCTTCAAGACTCTAGTTTTGATGATGTCCAAGAGAAGAATAATCACATATAGTAGTGTCAATAACTTAGTGTTGAGTTTAGAGATGTAAGCCAAGCTAGATGTCTTAATACTGTATTAATCACAAAAAAATTGATCAGAAGTATCCTTGTCGCTAAAAGAATACTATACTCTGATAAAACTGTCATATTAATCAATTAGAGTTACTAATGTAATTAACTATGTAAGTCTTCTCAATGGGTATTGAATTCAGTATCGAATTAATCGATTACATTAAAATGGTGTAATAAATTAATTGCGGCAGAAAACAATTTTGAAGAGTCCAACGTCTCTCTAAATTATTCACATGAATTCTCACAAAATATAAGAGAGGAAAAGAAATATTTGAGAGTTCTTGGAGCGTTCTTTACCGAGCACTAACCAATTTCATCTTCTTCATCAATATTTGTTCAAGATTGATTGGTGGAAAGATATTCTTGTTTGTCTTAGAATGATCATGTAAATTTGGCTTGATTTAAAGGTGTATTTGTTCCTTTGCTTTTGTTATTGATTTTCAATTATGTATCATTATGTAGGTGATGATGTTCTTGATGCAATTGAGTGTAGCATTGCATTGGGAATTATTTTTTGATAGGGTTGTTAAGGTCTTGATACCTTAGGGTTTAGAATTGTTGAGGATAACTTGTAATTCTTGTTAAACTCTTTGATATAGTGGAAATATTCTAGCTCAGGTTGCTAGAAGAAAATTGGACGTAGATTCGTGTAGAATCGAACCAGTATAAAATTCATTGTCTCTTTCTTTATCCTCTTTGCTTACTTACATGTATAAACTAAGTAGCTCATTTACTCTTTATTAATTGATTAAAGAAGATCTTGAAAGGCATTCTTGAAAGAAAAATGAATAAATTTTTGACATAATCAATTCCTCTTGTTTGTGAATATTAGTCTCATTTGTACTAACAACAAAAATATATTTGTGTCTTTTTGAAAACAGACATTTACGATCTTTTATTTAATATGATAATAAAATTTATAAACTTTCACGTTTATTCATATTTATTAGTATTACGTTATGGATTAAATATATTTTTGTCCTTAAATTTAAACGGATCGAAATTCATCTATATCTTAAACTTTAATACGCCAACCTGAAATATTTTTTACCATAAATTTAATATTATTGAGTTAAAATGACTACATCAATTTATTTTAAATTTTAAAACAAAAATATATTAAAATTTAGGATAAAAATAAATTTTAATATTAGGTAAAAGTTTAGAAACTAAATAATACTTACTATTTTTATTAATAAATGATATAAATATATAAGTAATTTACGATTTATTCGGACACCACATTTGTCGGTCTTCCAAAACAACATGAAGATGTTTGAGTTGAGCACACCTGAACGATCACGAAAACGAAACAATGAAAAAAAAACGTATCATACAAGTTAAATAGTTACAAATGCTAATCACAATTTTTGTGTGTGATTCATCGGTGTGCATGCTTTATGCATCAACCAATCAATATCTCTTGCTTTGAACTTAAAAAAACCATAGTCAAATTTCAAACTAAATTATCAATTTCAACCAATGTTTGAACATATAAAATTGAATTTATGACCAAAATTCATAAATTTTTTTAAAAATTCAACAAAATAATGTTATTAGAAAATAAATAACATTTACATAAAATAAATAATAAAAAAATATCAAATTATATGGTATATCATTATCCTATCATAAAACTTCACCTATAATCATTAATAATAAAAACAAGACATCATTGATTGAGATTGCATTTATTTTTAATGTTGTGATGTAATGATCTAAGGATGATTGAAGTGATAGGTTAAAAATATATCAAAAAAAGTGGCTCAAGATATCATTATCATTATTTAATTGTGTTGACAAAAGATGGAGATGAACATCTTGCTTGAATGAAGAGTTTTGATGATAATGACGACTTATGGAGAAGTGTGAAAAATTTAATGATGATTCATGGAGCAATGTTGAAGACTTAAAAAATGTTTAGATTCAAGAGATACATTGAAGACTTTAGATTTTAATAGTTTAGTTGTTAGTCTTGTAATTTGTGTATCTTATTTAAAATAGTTAAATTAGTAAGTTAAGAGTCAAAAGGCAAAACTCAAGCAGTAGACTACTGAGAGAATTTTAATTTTTGCAAAATTCACTAGAATAATCGATTATCTCAGGTGATAATCGATTAACTTAAAAAATTATTTTCTAGAAAAGTCTCTATGATAATCGATTATCAACAGTAGTTGTAACTTACTTTTTCATATTATTAGCCTAATTTCGAAAGTAGTTTCTATAAATGAAGGCGATTGTTCTCTTTAAAATATACAAAAGTTAGAGAAGTTTGAGTACTTAAGAGTTCTCTATGAAAAAACTTTTAAAACCTAATGTGGGTAGAACGATGACTTTCACAAAGTGGGTTCTTGTGTGATTGAGTGTTGTTGTTATTGCTAGAAGAAGTTGTTCATCATTTATGTCATTCATCTGAGGTGTTTATTCCTTGTGGATCCAAGAAAAGTGTTTCTTCATCTCTTGTTTGATTTTAGAGAGGTGTCTTCATCCTTTGTGAGACTCAAAAGAGATGTTCATCCCTTGTGTATTTCAAGGAGGTATCTATCATCTCTTATAACGTTAAGTATAAATTGTTCTTATTCATTCTTGTAAGCAATTTATTTTTAATATTTGAGTTAATATCTCTCTAGAGAGATTATCAACTAGACGTAGGGTCTTTTGATCCAAACGAGTACAAAGTACCTTATCCAATTTTTTCTATCCTACCCTTTTTATTTTATTGTGATTATTAACATAAAGGAAGGGAGTTTAATTTAACTTTGATATTAAAAAGGAAAAATTTTAAAAACACAATTTTATTACCAAACCAATTCACTGTCCACACACAAATATTCTACTGCACGATTTTAAGAATTTTTAGATTATAAATATATGTCAACCAATAATCATAATTTAATTGGTGTGATGTAAGTTAGATTTGATTAAACTAAAAAATCCATATATTGGTAGTTTAAAATTGTTACTCACTTAATTTTAGAATTGTAAGAGAGGGTCAAAGCCTCTAAATCAATCTAAGTTATCACAAGTTTCAGTGAAACTGAGTTAAAATAACTCCAAATTTTTTATTAAGACCAAAATCGAATGTGATACATATGAACTAGACTTGTTCACCAGGTTGTGATGAAAACAAAGTACACTTTGATGCAGCCCAATGATAACCCAACACAAGTAAAAAAATGGAATGGAAAAAATATACACAATCCATTCGGCTCTCCTTTCTCCCTCACTTCTTTTAACTCGATCAAAATTTCTCAATTCTAAAATTATAGGGTTTTCGATTTTCATCACTAGTCGCTCTGCATATTTAACACATGTCATGATCAACATATTAATATGATTACTTTTTTCATGGCTATTTCAGTAATATGGAATTTAGTTCCAATTTTTATATTAGAGAAAAAGTTGATCGAATAAAAAGGAATTTAAAATCTGCAAATCCTTGAAATTACATATGAGCTAATCCGTTTAACTTGTCGATATGCGGTAAACCACACCAAACTTATTTTGTTAAGCTCATGAATAAGAGTCATGTTAGATTGATCTACCAATGACATATGTTAATTCACGTATATAATACTTGTAAATGAAAATTTTAAATATCAAATTGATATGCATGTAAAACACATATACTAATGCTATGTTTGGATCAGGGTGGGATAAGAGACGAAGAGGAGGGAAAAAAAGAGTGAAGAGTAGAAGAAAGTAAAGTTATCTATTTCATTAAATTATTTCAATTTTAAAATAATTGTGTATAAGATAGAAGTGGATAAAAAAATTATATATATATATATATATATATATATATATATATATATATATATATATATATATATATATATATCATTACAGTTATTACCTCAAATATTTTTTTTTCTATTTATTTTTTATCGTACTCTTTTCATATTTTTTTTTATTTAAATTCAAAATAAATGTAAACTATTGAAAGGAGGTCCACCTAAATTAATATATGTAAGCATCAGTCCTGTACAAATCATAAGTTGACTAACAAATTTGAGAAACTAATTATTTAAGTAAAAAAGTACTATTTTTAAAAATAAAAATTAATCTATTTTAATTTTATTTATAAAAACTTTTGTCAAGTTTGTCGATAATAATTCTATTTACTGAACCAAACACTGTAAATGATAATTCTAAATAATATTTAAATAAAAATTTAATAATCTCAAAAATCAATTATAGATATTCATTTTAAAACTTAAACTTCAAATAAACAAATTCAGTCCAAAATAACTTTAATTTTATTGAGTTTTTGTTGCCAGTGTTAGAGTTTTTTATTTTTTATTGCAGAACTGTATTCTTAGTTGGTCAAGTTCAATTTCAGTTCTGTACCAAAACTTACAATTTATCTTTATCAGCTCTACATGTTCTTGTCACAGTCAGTATCTCAAACTAATAACTTGAGTGGCACTAAAATCCTCCACCCACCATGCTTGAATTCCAAAGTATTGACTTCATGACAGTATCAAACTTAACTTCACTTGTTCCCTTCCACAGAAAAGGCAAAAATCTCAACCACATGTCCAAAAAATTTAGACATCTTATAATCACAAGGCACCGTTCTATGGTATTGGAATTACTATTTGAGTTTGCCTTTCAACAAAGTTTAGGAGTTCAAACCTTTACTGTTCCTTTCTGCATTAAGCATTCAACAGGATACTATACAGGTGCAAAGTCACATTCTTCCCCTATATATTCTCTGGTCATTGCATAGTTTGCTGAATAAATCATATTTACACAAACATATATTAACATGTTAATCTTATTAGCCCCTGGTTTGATGGTTAAATTTTCTTTGCAGGACTGTTGTGAGCTTCAACTTGCAATATTTTAAGCACAAAGAGAATCAGGGATAACTAATCCATCATACACGACAAGATACCCCAAGGTCTAAATCATCTCTTATGAAACTCAATTTAATCTTCAGGCTTCCATTACATTTATGAACTCACATTCATCTACATCTTTAGATTGTATTAAATAATAAGTTTATTATTTCAATTAAACATCAGAACAACTTGAACTACTACTGATCAGTATCTATGTTCCTGCTATACCTTGACCGAAAGAATATAGTTAGTTACAATTTGGTGGGTTCTTGGAACATTTATATACAGCAGACGCAGGCTGCTTGTATGCAGGAATGTCACTGGGATCAACAAAGCGAACTTCACCAGGTGAAAAAGACAAATCCCTGTGCCTGAAATTCAAAAAATTAAAAGTGATATCTAGAATTAAGAAGCCAAAATTATAGGCACTATGGCTTAAGCTTGGAACCATGCAGTTACCTTCGTAGGTCTAGTCCTATCAAACCAGCCTGAAGAATTGTCAAGTTATCAGAATCAGGCGAAACTATAATAACGGTGTCACCTGAGTACTGAGTTTCGAGAATCGACATAAGTTGTGTCACACGAACAAAAACATCTGCAACACTCTCGTTCGGAGTTCCATCATCAATAGGAGGAGGCTTTATGTTTGGAGATATACCATCTGACGCATACACCTGCACCATTTCAAGGTCTTACTCTATCATTTCATATGTTACCATGTGTGGGTGTGTGACGAACTATAGCTCATGAAAATTAACTAAAAAAATATCCAATGGTTTTTAAAGAAAAGATTAGAGGGATAAATCCTACTTCTGAAACAGATTCCAGTTTCTTTCCTTCATAAGCACCTAATCCACGGGCATCCAGAAAGCTGTATTCTGGAACTATATAGCTGAAATCAGAGAATTTTGCAACAATAGTGAGGCTTTCAAAGTTGTGATTATAGTTTAAAAATCAAATAGAGAAAAAAAAAAGAAGCAAACAAACAAACCTACGGGTAACTCCATTAACAGAAGCAATGATCTCTGCAGTCTGGTAAGCTCTTTGAGTTATAGCAGACCAGATCCAACATCCTTTGTCACATGCTCCCATTTCTTTCAAATCAAAAGCTGCTTTTATAGCCTGTTTTTTCCCTCTTTCAGATAAGCCATTATCCACTGAAGTCTTCTCCACGGGGTTGGTGTTGATAATTCCCATGCTCTCGAACTCAGACTCACCAGCTCTCACCAGAAAATACCTGCCCAAACCACAACCAACAGGGTAACATAACATATTTATTACTTATTACTATTCTCCGCAAATTAACACTTCATCACAAGAGAATCGGTCACGGGATTACCGGTTGGTGAGGCGTGGTGGGGGCATTTGGAAGAGGCCGCTGGCACCGGCCACCGGCTCTGTTACGAACAGAGAGGTTGCGAATGAGAGATTGAAATTGAAGGAGATGGTGAATGCGGTGGTGCTGAGGAGGTGGCGCCGCCGGAGGTGGACGTTTACGGGTTCCGGAGGAGGAGACGACGGTTGTGGTAGGGAAAGAGAAAGTGGTTCCCTCGTTCGATTTGGTGCCAACATTTTCTTCCTGGGTATTAATGGCGGAGGTTTACAACCTTATCAATACCAGCGTCAATAACAGACCACCACATCCAACCTAAATAAATTCAACTGATTTTCTTTTCCTTTCAGATAAATTCAATCTGAATTAATTTTCTAGTGTTATGTAACTAATTTTATAGATTTAATAATTAAAATTATGAATAATATTTTTAATATTTATAATGAGATAATTATTCTTTAATTTACTTATCTTTTTGTTAAAGGCTGCAAGGATTCCTACACAATTTCCAGAAAACTTTTTGTGAAAAGGTTTTTTTACGGTGTTTTAGTAGTCTCCTTATTTCATTTTTGAAAACTAGACCTTACAGACATTTTGATGTTGCAGTCTCTCGAGATGCAACTTTGATAATAAACACGTCAATAATTAAAAGTTCATATATTGCTATATTCATATATTTATACTATTCTAATGAATTTTTATTAGAATCATTCTTGTCTATGCATTTAAATAAGGTAAATTTAATTCGTGATTAGTCATTTGATTATTTATTTACGTAAATTTTACTATAAAATTGATATGTATTAAATCACTAACACAGAAAGGATTTTCATCCGTAAACTCCCGGCGTTAAAAATATGTGGAGTCATTTTTTAAATATTTAATTTGAATTGACGTTGGATTAATTTCCAACAAACCTTCTGATACGATCCTTATAAAATTGACGATCTTTTCGAATTTGAATAACTTCTCTAAAATAACAAAATATTTCGACTAGATATATCAAAATTTATAATTTTACAATTATAAAAAATGTGGAACAAGACATAGATAGAATATAGAATGCATCACAATCTAGTATATTGATAAGTAAAGAAAGATTCTCTTTGATAAGAACGTAAACAAAAATGATAGACACCATAGTCAAAGATAGATAAATATAGACGTCACAATCTAATCAAAGATTAAGTAAAGACACCACGATCAAGATTGATAAGTTCAAGAAAGATTCATTATAAAGACGCTCTGTTTGATAAGAACCAAATAATATTGACGCCACAAAGATTACAATCTTTGATAAGTTAAGGAAGGTTCGCTACAAAAATCCTAGTTCTTACAATTGTGGTAGACTTGATATTTAGAAGGCTTAAAAGATAAAAGATAAAAATAAAAAAATATATAAAATATATATATATATATATATATATATATAAAATATTAAACGAAATCAAAAAATAACAAAAAATGTTCAAAAATATAAAAAAATTTCAAAGATATCAAAAGATAAAATAAAATAAAAGAAGGATAAGCTGAATCATTTACATAATTAAATTTAATTATATAAATTATTCTTTAGTTGTATGATCTTTATGTCTCATGTCCTTTAAATGATAAAAACTCATCTTCAAGCTCTCCTTGTAGATATTCAGGAGATAGTCATCTATCATACTCTTCTTGATAAAAAAAAAATGGTCCTCAACTTGGTGTCACTTGAAGATTCTTTCACCATTGCATTGGATAAATAGATAGTTCTCTATTACCTTCATTTCTCGTTTAACATTGGCCTAAGGTCCAATAAACTTTAAATAACGTTGAACTACCGTATGGTCGACGTTAAATAGGAAATTAACATTTGATGTTTCGTACGCATTTTAGGCTTGTATTTGAGTTGTTTATATGGTTTGACACAATTTTGCTTTAATGTTAAGTCAAATATTATTATGAAACGCGTTTGAAATGTCAAATAAAGTCAACAAAATTTGATTAAAAGTATTAAATCTACGAATTTCGAAAGATGAATGACTAAATTGGTTCAAAATTTCGAGATGGACTAATTCTAAATTCACTGAAAGTTAAGAAAACAAAAACATATTTAACCCTTTATTTTATAATGATTTTAATTATTAAATTAAAATTATAATTTAACAATTTTATTCATTAAAATAACTTTTTATTTATCACGTTATCAAATAAGAGAAAAAATTTCACAAATTTTAACTCGAAATCTTTTACTTTTATCTCTCCATCCATCTTTGAAACCAACCGACACCTATCTCCTTAAATTTATTTGTGTCGTGGCCTAAATATAAAAACGGTCTAAATATAATAGTGTTAATGAAATAGATTTTGACATGAAAATAAAAACAAAATAATAAAGTTGATTCCTCTTTAGTCTCGTCGCTATCCTGATATGGTAAGAAATAAAGTCTTAAAAATTACTTGAACTAGTTTTTACGCACGGGTCGTTGTTCTTTTTATTTGATTTTTTATATTTATAACTAAAAACATAATATTTAAAGGCATGTGATGTGGCGATTGTCGGTCTGTCTCCTGTACTTAAGACAGGAAATTTGTCCACCATGTATTACATGTGTCTGTCTGGTGTCATTAGATATTTTTGGGGACTGTATCGAATCGTTGGAATGGAACCAAGTCAAAGAACGACCATCGCTGTTTTTCTCTTCTCTGTTTCACTGTTCTTTACTTGACCATTGCGTCACAAATCACATCTTACTTCAATTATTCCATTGCCTCTTATGCTTATGCATGCCATACCATATTAATTTCAATAATAAATAATATTATTAGTGTGTGTTTTTCATGTGGTGCTCAGAGCCTTCCTAGTCAGCTCCGACATATTTTTACCAAACATATTTTGTCTCCACAAACAACAACCACTCAAAATTATTTTCATTTGGAATAAAGGAGGAGTGAAAAAGAAAGTGAAATATATTTGTGTTGTGAATTATTAATTTAATACTTGTTTGCGTCATATTTCTAAAATTTTAAATCATTTTCATATTTACTAATTAAAGTGTTTCAATGTCTTTCATATCGTTGGTGATGAAACTCATTCGAAATTCGGCTTTTAGAGACCCGATTTCAATTCGGATTTAACCATTCAAATCATTACACAAAAACTTGAGATTCGTCTTCTTAAAAATCGAATTTCGACCTCATATCGCAAAATGTTTTGATCCAATTCCAGTAGAGATAAGCCGAAAAAATAGAATAAAAATCCCTCTCTAAAATTTGACCCTCCAAAAGTCAAATTACATGAATTTTATCACAGACAATGTAAAAAATAGATTGACAATTTGATTTCTAAGTGGTTAAATTCCCGCCTATTACAGTATTTCTATACAGTTTTAAAAAAATAAAGCTACAAAATATCGATTTAAAAACTATTTTAAAAAAAATACTTTTGTTGGAAAATTTTAAACAAATTTTAAAGAACAAAATGAAAATTAGAAAGAAGAAAAGAACAACGTTATCATTGGTATATTGGTTGAAATTTAATTATTATTCCGCCGAAATAAGATTGGTTGAAAACCGTGAAGATCAATGGAAAGTGTGTTTTTCATGTGGTGATGGAAAGCTGTTTGGAATGACAAGACAAACTAGGTAGTGACCAGTCAAATCTCATCTAAAGATTTTTTTTTTTTTTATAAAGTAATTGCGTGGAGAAAAAGTTAACAAAATCAAAAATTTAAAAATATACAAAAATAAAGTTACTTTGATTAAATTATATTTTTTATCCTTATTTTCGTAACAAAATATTAATTTGTTTCCTTAATTTTTTTATTTTAATTTGATTTCTATTTTAAGAAATTTGATGCAATCAAGTCCTTTTCTTGAGTGATATAGTAACGATGTTAAATAGGATGTCACATATCAGTTCCTGAATTTTTTGAAATTTTTTATTTCTTTTTTTCTTTTTTTAAAATAAAAATTTTGTCACGTGGCAGTGATAGTGTCACATGTCACTATTATGATAGGTGTCATTTTCCTATTCTCAATTTGGTCTCAGTATTTTAATTTTTGTCTCAATTTAGTCCAAACTTTTGAAAAAATTGTTCAATTTTATCCCTTTCCAAATTGAAATCAAATTCAATTTCTATATATATGTGCACAAATATTTCTATCAAATTTCAAGTATATATATTTAACAAGATTAAATTTATTTTAATTTATATTTTACATTAAATTTTATTTAAAATTATTTTAAAGTTATTAATAGAAAATCATGTTAATAACAAAAAAATTCATAAATTGTATTGATATTTTACTATATAATACTTTAATATTATTTTTTATTTGAATTTATATTTTAAATAATTGAATATTTTTTAAATGTGTAAAATTCAATAATTTCTATACAAATAATTTAGTTGGTGTAAAAATAACAATTATATAATTTTAGAAAAAATAATTAGTTTATGTAACAATAAAAACAAATAAATTTAAAATTTAAAAACAATTTTAAGTAAAACTGAATGTGAAACAAATTTCAATAAACTTAGTTTTGTTGAAAATATATAATAAAAATATCAATTTGAATAAAAAAATTCAAATTTAATAAAAATATTTGTATAACATTTATATAAAAGTTAATTTTTGTTTTAATGTGGAGGAAGACAAAATTGCACAATTTTTACAAAAATTAGGACTAAATTGAGACAAAAACTAATATACAGGGACCAAATTGAGAATGAGAAAATGACACCTGGCATATTAGTGACACGTGTCACTGTCACTGCTACGTGGCACGATGTCAATTTGACACGTGACAAATTTACAATTTTTAAAAAATATAAAATATAAAAAAAAGTTCAAAAAAATAAAAAAAATTCAGAAACTGACATGTGACACCCCGTATTTAACACCGTTACACCACTAACAAAATTGATTGCATCAAATTTCCCAAAATTAGGACCAAATTGAGATAAAAAAAATAAAGAAACCAAATTGATATTTTGCTACAAAGACGAAGACCAAAGATATAATTTAACCTAATTATAAATCACATTTATAATAAATTATAACATTTATTTAAACTTTTTTGTAATAAGTAAAATACTATTAATAATAGTAGATAATTATAGTAATAATTGTTCGATCTTTTCTATAGAATTAAAGAAAGATTTAATGTTAATAAGAAATGAATCTAACTGATAAATAAGAAATTGACAACTGTTTTATTCTAGAACTCTTTAGGTGATAAGTTTATATACTTTATCTGATGTTTAATTTTTTCAATTTTACTTAATATGAAACTTAAATTTATGTCTAAATTTTTAATAATGTTTAAATAGATTTTCTTAAAATAATTTTTTAGCTTATTTTTCACTTTTTCACTTACATTGTACTTATTTCTACAGGAGTACTAATTTATGTAGACAAAAAAAAAGTAGTTTATTTCCACTAATTTAAACAGAAAAACAACCATAAAAAGGCAGAAAAAAATACATTTGAGCTATCTAAGAACATAAAGTAAAAAAAAGAAAAGAAAAACAACATAAAAACAACATTTTACAAATTTAATTTAAGAATAACGTGAAAATAGATTATACTATATAACATAACTCACTATAATATAATTAATTATAATATAATAAATTATTATATAATATAATATTAAAATAAATTTTTCTAATAAAAAAATTCATATAGTAATAACAAAAAGTTATTAATTATTATACAATAATAATAATAATAATAAATAGTATTAAAATATATTTGTATAGTTATATGTGGAAAGCTACCGATCATTATTTATTTTTTTCTGTATTTCTTTTACGTTGTTTTGGAAGAGAAAGAACACAAATTCCGATGTGTATCAAATCAATCACTCTCGATCGTTGGGCAGGTGTAGAAGTCAAACGCACCTATATAATCTAGCCGTTGCTGTTATTAGTAAGAAGGGGGGTGTGCATATTTTTAACGTGTGCTTCTAAGATATTATTTAAATGCTATCAATGTTTTGTTGTTTTACAATTGACAAACGCTACACAAAATAGTATAGTCCCATCTCAATTAATTAGGGATGTCAAAATGGGCCGAGCCCGACGGGTCGGCCCACCAACCCGACCAAAAAAACATGGGCCGGGTCAGAAAAATCAGCCCGCCAATCCAAGACAACCCGGCCCGTCAAGCCCGCTAACCCGTCGGGCCAACCCGCGGGCCAAAACGGGCCAGCCCGCAACCCGTATGCCTTAATTAAAAAGCACGTGCAGGTGTGTGTTTAATTTTGGTGCTCTGCTCTCTCTGCCAGAT
>Ga0214542_1010750_pt1 | contig 13083 bp, 6 predicted proteins | sample CNSS1metaG_FD_160096 | JGI IMG/M metagenome (GOLD analysis project Ga0214542, IMG submission 160096) | Root nodule microbial communities from cowpea collected in UCLA plant growth center, Los Angeles, California, USA - CNSS1 | ecosystem: Host-associated > Plants > Roots > Nodule | place: USA...
TTTCCTACATATAGTAATGATATACAAAAGGTGCAGATAAAAATTTGACTTTGTTTAGTTGTTTTCAGGATGCTGACGAAGGAATTACCACTGAAGAAGCAACTAATATCCTTGTCAGTTCTTATAAATCGTCTGAATATAGAAATCAAGTTCAGAATCAAATAGCAAAAATAAGTGAAAATGTAAGTTTCATATTCAATCTATTCGAAAAATATGTCAAATCTTATTTTGGAATCTCGATAAGTTGTGATTAGACTTATCATTTAGTTAATTTTGGATGCATGCGCCTAGGATTCTGGTGTAGTTGGAAGGAAGAAGATTCACGCTGCATTCCTTACTCAGTGTCTTGTTCTTCTGAAAAGATCTTCGAAGCAAATCTATCGTGATATAACCCATTACTGGTTACTTCTAACTGTTTTTATAGCAGTATCTGTAAGCCTGGGCTCTATCTTCTATCACGTTGGTGCAAGTATGAGATCAATTCAGGTAAAACTATTTAGAGAGGAAATTCTTGTTTTCGCTCATAAAGAATATAAAATATCATTTATTTAACCCTAAGGTGATTACTTGTTTTTATGAATCGATTTATTCAAAGTTTGATGAAAATATAGTGGATGTAGAAAGCTGATGTGGGTATGTAATAATATTCTTTGTGCATGGTTCAGGAAAGAGGATCGCTATTTTGTTTTTTCATTTCAGTTTTGTGCTTCATGATACTTATCGGTGGATTCTCGCCGTTAATCGAGGAAATGAAGGTAAAGTAGTTGATCCATAACTTTGAAATTTCGCTGCAAATTGACTTTGGAGTAAACAATTTTTGATAGCACAGATTGTTCCATTTTACCTTGTCAGGTGTTCAAGAGAGAGAGATTGAACGGACATTATGGTATAACAGCTTTTCTGGTAGGGAGCACATTTTCTGCTGTTCCTTACACACTATTGGTATCTTTCATTCCCGGAGCTATTGTTAATTATCTTTCTGGACTGCACAAAGGACTAGACAACTTTGTATACTTTGCTTCTGTTCTATTTGCTACTGTGATGTGGGTTGAGAGCCTGATGATGGTTGTTGGGAGCATTTTTTCAAATTTTGTGATGGGTGTGATCACTGCTGGTGGGGTTGAAGGACTGATGATTTTGACAAGTGGATTCTACAGGCTGCCAAATGATCTTCCCAAACCACTATGGAAATACCCTTTCTACCATGTTTCCTTCCTCAACTATGCTTTGCAAGGATTATTAAAGAATGAATTTGAGGGATTAATGTTCTTTTCAGATGAGGATGGAGGTGCCAGAAGTGTTGGTGGTAGAGATATTTTGTCTGAGACATGGCAAGTGCAAATGGGTCATTCAAAGTGGGTTGATCTTGCTATCATGTTTGGTATGATTGTTCTGAATAAAGTTCTGTTCTTTGTCATCACTAAATGCAAGGAGAAATTGGAACATGTTCATGTTGGCACTAATGGTCCTCAAGCAAACATCAATGAACTCTAGACAAGTGAAATGGAGAACTATGATGCTCACAGTCATCAGCAGTCTCTTTTAGAGATAACCAGTTAATATGAAAGTTATATTAACACACCCAGATTGTTAAGTAACACCTACCCAAAGAAAGAAAGAGAGAGATAGATTGTAATATAAGTAATAAAATCTGATAGAGAAGGAAATGTGAAATCATATATGTCAATTTAAAATTTGAAAATGATTGGTCTTGAAGTATTCCATACATTCGTTAGTAAGTGTAATTTTCTGTATGTTGTGTTTGGACAAGAAAATTAAAATTAAGAAATTTTAAAAATGTATTTCAAATAATTAAAATAATAAAATTAAAAAAAAAGGAAATTGAAATTTCATAGATTGTGAAATTTTTTATTGGTCAGGAAGTCTGAAAATTTGACTCATATCGATTTTCAATTCAGACTAAATTATTTCGGCATCTACCACAAGTCTGAACTGACTTGAATCAATCTTTGATCAAAGTCAAAAGTCAAGATGAACAAACCTTAGCCAAAAGTTGACTCAAGTCACCCACAGTGAAGATTCAGTCATGTCGGTTTGTGCCAATTTGGCTAAATCGAAGGTCGAACTAATCTGGTCTAAACCAAAGGTCAAGTCGAGTTAGTCAGGGTTGAAGGTGGAGACAAATAAACTAGGGTTGAATGTCAAGTCGAGTTGGTTTTGTCCAAATGTCGAGTCGAGTCTATCTGGCTAAAGGTTAAGCTGAGTCAACCCGAATTAAAGGTCGAGTCGGGTTGGCCTCCAAGGTCGAGCTGAATGTTGAGCCGAGTTGGCTTGTGTCGAATCTCGAGTTGCTTCAGTCTGAGCCTAGTCGGCCTTGACCGAAGGTCAAGCCAAGTCGACACTGGCCGAATGTCTAGTTGAGTCAACATTGGTTGAAAGTCTAGTTGAGCTAGCTTGGACCAAAGGTCGAGACAAACTAGCCTAGACCGAAGGCCGAGACGAGTCAGTCTAACTCTCAGACATTTTTCGAAAGTATCTGGCAAATTTGTTTCAAATAAATTTCTAAAAAATATAATTTACTATGTTCATTTATATGTTCTAATTATACACATTTAACATTTTCATTAATTATTATTGAATGATATTTTGAAAAGAAAGACTAACTTTAGTAATTGAGAAATTAAGATTATTTAAATATGAGCGATTAATATGGCTCCCCTAGATGGGTGTTGATTCAAATTTATTGATGTAGGTCTTTTAACATGAACTTTTATGGTAAAGGACAAATATTTTCTTTAGCGAATTAATTTCAGTAAAGATATTTCATCTTTCATAGTAAATTCTTCGTTACAAATTTACGCATTAAATTTTTATAAATTAACTATTTATAATTCGAAAATAAAAACATTACTCTAATACAATTTATTTAAGAACATGTAAAAGAAAAGCGGACAATGTTACTCTAAATATAATTTATTTGATATTACAATAAAAAGTTAAAATAAAATAATTGAAATGAAAATAATAAAGTGCCTAAAGTAAATAATTGGAATAAATAAATAAAGTACAAAAAGGAAAAAGAAGGGATACGGTTCTCAAACAAAAATTATTGAAGTGAAATTGATCATCAGTAATTTTGATTTAAGTATATATTTACATGTTTCCATTTTTTATTACAAAATGCAAGTATAACATTTATTAAAAATAAATCTTAATTATTAATAATTTCTTAATAACCTCTATTAGTCTTTATTTTGATACTTTTAATAATCTTGGATCTCCAATATTAAATTATTATTAGCATTCTTATCTTTATTTTCAAAATCTTCAATGTTAAATTTATCTTGACAGTGATCTAATAAATCAAAAGAATGTTGTTAACACGTTTGTTTAGGATACCATATCCTTCAAAACATCCCTTGACAACTAGAAACTAATTAAATAACTTGAAGGAGTATAGAATAACCATCTCCTCCCTCTTAGTTTCTTGATATTGCACACAATTCCATATTGGGTTAAGATTTAAAATCTTTTAAAAGAAAAAGCTATGTAATATTTTTCTTAAACAATTTATAACGTTAATGTAATGTTTATTAAAGAATTGAAAGAGGTGAAGTGTAATATATCAACGATGTTATTGTGGCTTCAATTTTAGTCATGCCTTGTGTGACACGTTGATGTGCACTTAAATATGGTTTGATTTAGTGTGACAGCAGTTTTTATACGATAATGTAAGTAAGCCAGATCCCTCCACCACCTACCTTCTGTCACAAACAAAATCAAACATCATCGTATTGATTGAAAGAGATCATGAATTTTGTTCTGCATGAACCAGTTCAATGTAATGTCACTAATTATGGATCACCCGATAGTAGTCCTACTGCTTTGATTATGCAGTCGAAGCAGGAGTTTGTTGCCACTGTTGAGGAAGAAAGAAAGAAAAGTAATGAGAGAAAGGAAGAGGGAATGTTCCTGACATGGGAGGATTTGCAGGTCACAGTTCCTAATGGAAGGAAAGGTAGGAAACCAATTCTTAAGGGTCTTACTGGTTATGCCAAGCCAGGGCAACTCTTGGCAGTCATGGGTCCTTCTGGTTGTGGCAAATCCACACTTCTTGATGCTTTGGCAGGTAATTCAGTAATATCATTCTTCTAATTCAAATGCATTATGTTTATTGACATGTGTGTTTTAGATTAATGTTTAAATCTATTTTCTAAAGTTCATTTTGGTATAGAAAAATTATGGACGAGGTGTTTGGGTTAATCCTTCTGAAAAATCTGCAGGAAGACTGGTTTCAAGCTCAAAGCAAACAGGGAAAATTCTAATCAATGGCCATAAACATGCACTGGCATATGGAACATCAGTAAGTGAAATCCCTAAGAGGCTTTTGATCGAAGAAAATGAGACCTCATTAATCTCTTTTTCATATGTGAAACCAGGCATATGTGACACATGATGATGCTGTGTTATCAACATTAACAGTAGGAGAAGCAGTGTCCTATTCAGCACATCTCCAATTTCCAGACTCAATGTCCAACAGAGAGAAGAAAGAGAGAGTAGACTTTACAATCAGACAAATGGGTCTACAAGAGGCCACTGACACAAGGATTAAAGGGAAGGGTTCTAAAGGCCTTAGTGAGGGACAAAAGAGGAGACTAGCCATTTGTATTCAGATTCTTACAAGCCCCAAACTTCTCCTTCTTGATGAACCATCCAGTGGCCTTGACAGTGCAGCTTCCTACTATGTCATGACCAGAATTGCAAGCCTAAAGATAAGAGATGGCATCAGAAGAACAATTGTTGCATCCATCCATCAACCCAGTAGTGAAGTTTTTGAGCTGTTTGATCATCTTTGTCTTCTGTCTTCAGGTGAAACAGTGTATTTTGGCACCACTTCTGCTGCAACTGAGGTTTGTAGCTGGATTAGTCATGAACATTGTATATATGAACTAATTCATTTGAGAGTATAGCTTGTAATTAATTGTATTCTTGATTGAATGTAGTTTTTTGCTTCTAATGGCTTTCCTTGCCCATCTCTTCACAACCCTTCTGATCATTTCTTGAGGATCATAAACAAGGATTTCATACTGGTGAGAACATCAACATGTCAATGCTTTAGAGCTAGAAACAAAACCTTGTTGATTTATATATCTTCATTATTTTCAGGATGATAAAGAAGGTCTCCACATAGTAGTACCCGAAGAAGAAGTAGTGGATACCCTTGTTCAGTTTTATAAATCTTCTGAAATCAGTAACCAAGTTCAGAAAGAAGTAGCAGCAATAGGTGAAAGTGTAAGTATAATATAACATGTGGTACTATTAGTATAGAACAAGGATTTTACACATGATGAAGGACAAACTTTTTGATGAATTTAGGAAAATGGTTTCATGGGGAGCAGCAGAACACAAACTGCATTTCTCACTCAGTGTCACGTTCTTTTGAGAAGATCTTCAGTGCACTTGTTTCGTGATGTAACCAATTATTGGTTGCGTCTAGCTATGTTTACTGTAGCAGGTATTAGTTTGGGAACTATATTCTTTGACGTTGGTTCAAGTAGTTCATCCATTCAGGTAAAATAGATTAAGTGCTTCTGATTATACCATTTAAAACATAACACAACTGTTAACTCATAATAATTATAATTTCCTTTCTTCATGCATATTTCAGGCAAGAGGGTCACTGGTCTCTTTTGTTGCTTCAGTCCTAACTTTCATAACCCTTCTTGGTGGATTCCCTCCGTTTGTTGAACAAATGAAGGTAAAAAACGTCATTCAAAATGGAATTAATCAACATGTTTGGTTTCGACCACCCTGTTAGAAGTCTCAGATAAATTATAAAGATAAGACAAACTTATGATATATAAGTGGATGTAAAACTTTCACCTTCTAAACTTCTAAACTGATTTTGTAAGATTAAATTATGAGTTAAAACTATCCTGGTGAATGTATTGCTTGTTAGATATATTGTTCCTCCTAGTATCAGAATTCAGGCTTAAAATTCATGGAAAAAGAAAAAATGTTTTGTTCCTAAGATGTTTATGTTTCTGATTCAGGTATTTCAACGTGAGAGATTGAATGGGCACTATGGTGTTGCTGCTTTTGTCATTAGCCACACACTATCACCTATTCCATACATAGTACTGATGTCACTGATACCTGGTGTGATGACTTATTACCTTTCTGGACTTCACACAGGACTTGAGCAATGCATCTACTTTTCTAGTGTACTATTTGCATGCATTTTGTGGGTTGAGAGTCTGATGATGGTTGTTTCAAGTATCTTCCCAAATCCCAACACTGGCATCACAGTCTCTGGTGGAGTTATGGGAGTGATGATTTTAACTGGTGGATTTTTTCGTCTGCCAAATGATCTCCCCAAACCATTTTGGAAATACCCTATGTACTACGTTTCCTTCCACAAATATGCCTTCCAAGGATTGTTCAAGAATGAGTTCATTGGTCTGAAGTTGGAAAGTGGTGAAGATGGAGGAACCTACATAAGTGACAAGGAAATACTCACAAAGGTATGGCAAGTGGAAATGGGTCACTCCAAATGGGTTGATCTTGCTATCTTAATGGGAATAATTGTTTCGTATAGACTTATGTTCTTGGCAATCACCAAGAGTAAGGAGAAGATGAAGACCTAATTAATATTTTGGAATAAACATAGTGATCAAATTTAATACAGGATATTTTTAAATAAGAAAATAATATTTTTACTACTAAATTTTGACAACTTCCTCTGACAATTTGAGATGTCATTTTTTAAGTGATTTTAAAATATTGAAAATGAAAAAATGAAAAAATGAAAAAATCACTTAGAAGATGACACCTAAGGTTGTAAGAGAAAGTTGTCAAAATTTAGTAATAAAAAATTATTTTCCTTATAAATAATGTTTTAGATAGGAATGAATTAGTTGATTTTTACTTGTATCTTATTTCTGAAAACTTGAGTATATGTTTTTTTTAACTGTATTTGAATTTTAGAGTGGAATGTAACACTATTGTAAGCTTTAATAATAGTCTTTTGGACAATCGAAATTTTGGTTTTCTGTAATTTTTAAGTGCAATTTTAGTCTCTTGTTTGCTTTAATATTTAAAATTTTAGAAAAAATGTAATGTTTGCTCAATCTTAGTTTTTAATATATATTTTATTTTGATATGATTGAATTGAACCTTAAATCTAATATATCGATTTCATCTCTGTCAAAATAATAGTTTAATTAATTAAATATAAAAATAAAAAAGTGTATGAAAAATTTATAACTGATTTTCTAAAATTAAGGGCTAAAATTTTCAAAATATAAGATAAACTAAAATGTTTTCTTAAAAATAATAAAAATTATAATTATAATTTAGCTAAATGTTTTAAAGTTTAAAATAAGTTTGAGATGAAAATATCAGGTAATCATTTGCATGAGTAGACCCAAGCCCGTTCTTTATCTGGGCTTTATTGATGCATATGGCACGACTAGGCTCGGCCCATATATATGATTTCTATTCCTAAGCTCAATTATTTTTTGTTGGTATATACGTTGCTATTTTCTCTTTAGCTAGATAACAAAAATCTAAGGCGATGCACACAAGATAAAATTCAAAATATTTTAAAATTATGTTATAATTTCACGTTGATATTTTAATTCAAAAATAATAAAAGAAAAAACATAAAAAGATACCAAAAGTAAAATAGTTTCTTAGATTTTTCTCTGTAAAATCAAATACTTTTCTAGGTAATTAAATTGACTATGAGTCTTTTATGAAAATCAATTATTAAAAAAATAAAGAAATTAACCAACCCATTAAAACCAATTACCTTATTGTTAGTAGTAAGTTTGCTGAATATTTATGTTGATTATATATGTTTGTTAAAATTTGTATCAGATAATGTTTTTTCCTTTGTAAAATATATTTTATTATACAACCCATTGTGAGTTTATTTTTATGTTATTTTAAATTCACCTTTCTCTTCCACTTCCGTTTGTACTGTATGTCTGTCTTTTCTGTGTATTTTTAATTTTTTTAAGTTGAAAAATACATACATGTCTGTATTTTAAATTTATGTTTCGTATACTTCCATGAACTGTATGGATGTAATCCATCAACTAACAACACCTAATGTTGTTTTGTTCTGTAGATTAGTGGCAAGCATCAAAAGATAAGGCTTACATTATTTCAATTAATAACAAAATTGAAATAAATTTTATAGGTGGTTTTCCTCGAAATTAAATTCAAATATATAATTATTTAGATGGATTATATTATAATTTGAGTAAACTAAATCAAGTCGAACTTTTTTAATGGTTCCAACAAAATTTGGTTCATTGCATTAATTAAGTTTGGTGATCAGCCAACAAAATTATTAATTTAATAATGTCTTTAACTGATGAAAGCTAGTCCAGTGATATAATTAATTATGTTTTGCATGCATGTATGTTAGAAAGTGCATTTGGACTAATAATTATATGCTATATATGTCTGTTGGTTGTGAACCAAAATAAGAGCCACAACAGGTATAGAAAACAAGAGAAAATTAGAGAGGAAAGTTAAAATTGAAAAATACACAAATATAGATTAAATTCAAGTTAGTTTTTTTTTTAATTCAAGCAATTCAAAATTATCTCAATTTAATAATTACCAAAGTTCAACTCATTTAAATTTCAATGTATTAAGTATTTTTCAATATTATTTTTCTCAACGCATAAAGGTGTATCTCGGATAGACAGGGAGAGATAGAAGAAATGAATAATACAGTGAGAATAAAATAGTACAAAGTGAAAATTTGGAAGTGTGAAGAAATGAATAATATACGATTTATTATATCTATCAATTATTTTCTCTTTTTTTACATGATCTTTTTTTTTCATTCTCATACGGTGTTTATCAATTTGGATTAACATCACAAATCTCATTATTCAAACTAAATCAATTAAATTAACATTAATATTTTTAGTTCAATAAAACTCAATCTAAACAAAACCAATAAATTTTTTATAATTATTTATTCATAACGAATTTTTTATTTAAAAATTTAATAAATATCAAACTGAAAGTTTGTATTGTATAACTGAACGTATTACTATAGTTTTTGCTATCATTAGTTTATACAAGCTAATCACATTAAAAAAAAAAGTGTTTCTTATATATTTTAGGTATAGATTTCCCTTCAAATTTCAAGCAAATTTATATATTTTTTCTTTTTTCTAAACACAAAATTTTATAAATTAGTATAGAATTAAATATTATTGATCTATTTTCAATGAAATTGGTTTGTTTTAGATTATATAAAAAAAATTAAGAAAAAAAAAAACTGAATGAATCCACTTGTTTTTCCACACACTTTCAGAATACATTATTATCTTTTTATAAGTTGAAATCACTGGTATTAATTAATTCGCAAACTTGATTATGATCAATATTGTAGAATTTAAATTATTTAATTATTTTATAAACAGATGATATGATGCTTTCAACTGAGATATGATATTGAAGCCTGCGTTGATTCTATTGTTGAACAGTGTTCATCTATGGAGACTCCAACAAAATGTGTGCCAATAATTTTTCTTTTTTCAGATACAATGAATGGCCCCATTGGTTGTTTGCCTCTGACTTTAATCGACCAAATTAAAAGACTTTGATGTTAATCCTTTTCCTAACCCTAGAAAGAAGAAGAAGAAACAAATTTTAAGTTCAATCAGTGGTCATAAATAATTGATTTAGGTTTGAACCCTCAAAAGTTGCTATTCTAATGCTCAAATTAATTTCACGTTTGTTAATAAGCTTCAAGACATGGTCTTCAAAGTAACAAAGGCAGAAAAATCTTACTTTTGAATGATTAATTTTTTTAGATTAACTAATAGAAATTTAATTACATCATGTAATTAAATTAATATTAATCTGTGTTCTTTGTCCCCTCAATAAATCCAGTAGCTATAAAAACAGTGTGGCCAGTGATAATCTCTTTGCCTTGAGGGCAGGTCACAGACAAAGACAGCATGTGACTAAGTCAAATTAATAGATAGATACAAGTGATGTTGAACTTCAATCTTCTTAAATAAAATTTAGTTTAAAAGTTTTATAAATAAAAGGAAAATCACTCTTAAAATAATATACTTTTAAAAAAAATTACTAAAATTATTTTTATAGATAATATCCCATGGAACAACATGTTCTTAAATGATAAAGTGTATGAGGAAGTAAATGGATAAGGGATGAGTCTAATTGTTGTTTAAGTTGTCATTTCACTACTTTTTCTTAATTAATCTTCATTTTATTTTCAATTTATATTTTCAATTATAGTTTCTTCCTTGTTGATGGGTCTTTGGTATTCAATTTCCTTTCAATTATGAAGCTCTAGGGTATGTTGTACCATTCAATCATCTAATATAGTCATTGGATGAGACGTGGGGGTTTTAGAAACTTGTTCAAAAATAAAAGAATATTTCTTGAATTAAACTTATTAACAATGAACAAATCTCTTTTTATTATAGATTTTATTAATGTTTATATATTTCGTACATAATCAATTTTATTAAAAAATGTATTTGATCATTTTTTTAACTATGTTTTTCTTTTATGAATCGATGAAGTTTGTTAAATATATTTATTAACTGAAAAAAAAGAAACTAATAAATGAAATAAAAAATATCAAAAAAGAAAATCATTTTTAGTTATAATTTTATATATAATCAAATAATTATACTTTGTTAATAATATATTAATGACCAATTTTACTAATCAAAATATATTTAGAAATCAGTGCATTATTTAGTAGTCAAATTTTTATAACTAATATTAATGATTAAATAAATAAATCAATTTATAACAAAAATTATTTTAGTTATCAATTTATAGATTAATTATAATTTTTGGAAATTATTTTAGTCGTTAATAATTATTAATTATTTTTAAATTTTAATTTATAAATTGATATCTAAATTAGTTAATTTTCTTTTTATTAAAATTAATTATTATTCAATAATTTTCTTGTGAATTTAAATAAAGCGTTTTGTTAAATATATCATACATGTTATGCTGGTGAGCTATTTTCTCTGACATTCATCATTTTGAATCATTTGGTAATTGATCATTATTTGCCTGTTTACTTACAGCATTCTTATCTTTCTATCTCAAATTTAAAAATTGAATTAACACAAATAAGTGAACAATTAATTTCCTCTTAAACACTAAACTACTTCTATTTGTTTAGGTCATTTTAATGTAAGCATAAAATTGTGTATTCTCATTTATTTGTTATATTATGGGTTAAAAAATATGATAATTGGTCCTTGTTAGGGATGTTTATGGATAGGTAAGATACAAGTAGTAGTTTCTCCATACTTATTAGCCGGATAAATATTCGTCACGTATCCGTACTTATATCCATCGGGTATCCGTATATAGTACGGGTACTCGCGGGTATTTACAACAAAAATAATAAAAAAATTAAACAACATATTTTAATCATAAATTCAAATAAAATACAATACATAACATTCATAAATTTCAAACAAAGTTCAAATAACTCATTTAAATAGTGTTGAATGACAGTCTACAAAGAAATGATTTTTTTTAAAAACTAATTAATAAAAAAATAACTCATTCAAAATCAATATGTTAATATTTTAATCATGTTTTTATTTTTTTAAAATTTAAATTAAAGTATAACGAGTACGGATATCCACGATTACAAATACTATGATATCTGTACTCATCCCGTTAACATGTGAGTATAAAAAATATTCATACTCATTATCTGCAGATATCCATTTAAAATATTTATTTTCTAGCCTTTATAAATTTTATTCATGAATATTCACAAGTACGAATTTTCTTTATACCCCTAATCCTTATTCGCAATTACGGACTTTCTTTATACCCCTAATCCTTATGTTATGTAGATGTTTTTGGGAGCAGCTTTTAAGAGTACTGTGAAGGTCAAAAATGTGATGCTAAAAGTGTGATGTCGGTCATCTTAGCATTATAAGATCTGAATTATTGGGTATTACCACTATTGTTTCAGCGTCTTTCTGTTCATATTCAATTTTCGTGGCCTCATTTGTTTTTTTTTATGGATGTCAAGGTCACTGTACAGTACATATAAGACTTTTTTTAAAGAATAAAAGGACTAACATAAAATTAATAGATGTAAAGAAGAAAAAGTGATAGATATAGCGTCACAAATAAATATATATTTGAAAATACGATACAAATAATATATATAATTAAATTACTGGTATAATTTTTTATCACATTATATTATTCAATCTCGGATGATTTTTTTACAAAAAAAAAATCACAATTAAATTAAAAATTTCTTTTACACATATTACTTTTATAAAAATTATGTCAATAAAGTATTTGAACTACTTTTATACAGAAGTTTACATAATATATATTTCTTCACAATATATATGTATATGAAATATTTAATATTTTATTGTTGTTCTTCTGATTTAAAAAGTTAATAAATAGTTATAATAATATAAACTTATAATTTAATGATTAGATTAATAAAATTTATTTTTTATATAAAACTATTAATTTTATATACAAATTACATTAATTTAAACCTAGGAGAAGAGAAGAAGAGAAAAAAAGAAAGGTAATCTTAATTACATAAAAATAACAAATACAACACATTTTTGTTTGTCATAGTTTTAATGTTTTAAATCATATGTTCTCTGAACACGTCAAATCATCACTCACTTTATCACAATTTACAAACTTGTGACTTCAAAATACACTTCACATACAAACATGTCATTTACATCTCCATTCCATACAAAACACACACATCACAATTTACTTGAATTAAAACAAGAAATCATTCAAGCATACAATTCAATAATTTATGTATATACGCAAACATATACACAACAAATATATTTAGATAGGATATAAAAAAATATACTTGAGTATTCACTCGTTAGAGTGACTCAAATGATACTTTTGCTTAAGTAAATTTGTTTTTGTTAAGCAATGATATTAAATAAAAAATCTCACTAAAGTGATTGAGAGAATACCTTCACTTAAGTATGTCTCCTTTTACAGAAAAGGTATTAAACATATCATTCGAGTAACTCAGATAATACTTCCACTTGTGTGTATACTTCCATATATATA
>Ga0214542_1010753_pt1 | contig 13080 bp, 6 predicted proteins | sample CNSS1metaG_FD_160096 | JGI IMG/M metagenome (GOLD analysis project Ga0214542, IMG submission 160096) | Root nodule microbial communities from cowpea collected in UCLA plant growth center, Los Angeles, California, USA - CNSS1 | ecosystem: Host-associated > Plants > Roots > Nodule | place: USA...
CATTTTGATATATATATATATATATATATATATATATATATATATATATAAACAATTTTTAAATTATGTTTATTTTAACTTTAGTTAAAAAAAAAGGTTAGTTTGTCCCATCCGTTATTGACCCATCAATTTCACGGGCAAGGTGGGTTGAAAAAATTTTGACATACCGGCGGGTTAAGAGATAGGAAAAATAATGAATAGAAACTTGGTCTATGCATTAAGCAAGTATTCATACTTAAACTTTGACGTTTTCTGGCATGTGAAAACTTATCAAACACTCACATGACCGCAAATATAATAGTATCTGATTCTATGAATTGATTCAAAGAATGGAAGAAAACCCGTCTTATAATATAAATACTTTGATAAAATATAATATATTATTTATGTGATATAAATATATTAGAATGTTGGTTTGAAAATATATAAAATAAAGATAGTTTGTTAGTAAACTAAGAAATATTATCAATAATATTTATTTCATTTTATTAACAAACTTTGATTCTTAATTAAATATTCAACATCAAATTCATGATATAAATAAATGTATGTTCAACGTAATTTAGACTAAAATAATCAATTAAAATGAAAATATTTTATATGCATATGCATAATTTTTTGTTTGAATAAGAGCTTAAAGATATTTAACATAGTATGGACCTAATAGTGGGAGGTTTAAAAATATGAATAAATGATTTAATTAATTAAAAATAATCTTTAAAGTGATATTTTTGAAAATTTGTGATGCAGCTGTAAATCATCACATCACTTATGATTTTAATGATGAGACTACGGCATAAGAAAATATAATGACGACGGTTATTTAAACTAATTGGTTATGATTAGAAAAAGTATGTTAATTTAACGGTTAGGGTTTATAAGTTTTTGAAAGATAATATATTTATATTAATTTTCCACCTCAGCAAAAGCCACAATCCTCCAAAAGACTACCATGTTTCAACAAAAGTCCACATCACAGCACCAATTACGGTCCTCGAGACCCACCTCACACTAACACAAATGATGAAAAGAATGACACCCAAAAATATTATTTTTTATGAAGATATTTTTAAATATATTATTCAAACATTATTCTCTCAAATAAACTTATTTAAAGTTGTATGTGTTTTTATTTTTTTTAAATAGAATAAAAAATAAAAATAAAGTTATGAAAAAGTAATTAAAACTATTGAATTCAATTTTTAATTATTTTAAAAGAGGGAACAAAATAAAAAATAAGTTATAGGTTGATAAGGGGAGATTGTCATCCAAAGATATGATCATTCATCATATACAATTTTTTTATGATCTTCACGTGCATATAGGTAATTTCTTATATTTGTTACTAACTTTGCTATATCTGTCTAAATCTAGAATAATGGTGTGAGTCTAAAATCATTGTAAGTCAATTGATGCATTTAAAATCAACCTAATCAAGGATAAATCGAAATTAACAATTTTCTCTAACCCAATAATTGATTAGCTTACTAATCTAATCGATTAGGCTCATCAGTGGAATATTTGGATTTCAGACTTGAATTCGATAATCGATTAGATTATTTTCCTAATTAATTAATCTCATTATAAGCAATTTTGTATTCAAAAATCAACATTGTCTCTTCCTATGAAATACGAATTTTGAAATCAAAAGGGAAAATTATTGAGATTGAGAGAGTTTTTGAGTTCTTGGAGAAAAGTTTGGCTAAAACTTTAAAGTCAATAAGAATCGATCAACATGGATTTGATCTCAAGGCTTCTTGCTTGCCAATAGGATTCGGTTGTAAAATCTACACTTCTAGGTGTACCCATTTTATTTACTTTCTGTATTTCTCAATTTTGTATGTTGTTCACTGTTTAGGTGATGATCTTGATGCAATTATGTGTAGCATTGCGTTAGAGAGTAGTTCTTGATAGAATTGTGTGTAGCATTACATTAGGGAGTGATTCTTGATAGAGTTATCAAGTTCTTCGTGTTTTAGAGTTTAGGATATTAATGTGCACTTAAAAATTTGTAAACTCTATTTGATGCAGTGAAAATCTTCTAGTTTTAGAAGAAAACTAAATATAGATTCGTGTAGAATCCAACCTGTATCAAAATATGAGTTTCTTGTGTTATTCTTTTATATCATTGTCTATATCTTGATAATTGTTCATCCTTTTGTTAAATGATTAAAGAAAATTTTGAAAACTATTTTTGAAAGTGAAAATAGATAAATTTTTTGACATTATCAATTCACTCTTCTTGTTTGTGAATATTAGTTACATATTTTTTAACATTATGTTTCTTTTAAATATAATTTGAAATTAAATTTGTTATTATTGATTTTTGAAAAATAAAAGTATTATAATAAAAAAAGTATAGAAATTTATCTTTTATTTTTCATTTATTTTTCTACAAACAATTATAATTATTGCAGATTATATTATAGAAATAATTTTTATTCATCTCGAATTATTTTTTAGTTTTTTTTTCAAAAGAAACTAAAATTTAACTTCTGTATTTGTAATTAATTATTTTCCACTTATTTTAATTATTAATGTTTACTTTTTCAATTTTTTTCTCCTTTTAAAAAAATGTTTCCAGAATTATATTCAGTATATTTTGAAAAAAAAAAAGTTTGAAGATATTAATTTTGTAATATGATTTGAAATAAAATTTGTTATTATATAATGATTCATAGAAAACAATAATGAAAATAAAAAAATAAATTTAAATGTTTAGAACATTATTATTGTGGTGGAATTATTTTTTATTCATCTTGAATTATTTTTTAGTTTTTTTTTTCAAAGCAACTAAAATTTAATTTCTCTATCTTTTAATTAATTATTTTAAATTATTTTTTCACTTATTTTAAATTTTTAAATTTTTTTTATTATATTCATATTTTTTCTTTTAATAAAGATTGATACTCAGCTTCCTTCTTGAAATCAAAATTCATGTCATTTTTTTTAAATACTCCTAAAGTATGTTATTTGTTTATTTCTGGTATTGGATTGTATATTGGTCCTTCTTGTATGAACATAAATATTTATTGGGTTAAATAAGTTTTTGGTTTCTTAACTTTTCAGTAAATTTTGGAATTAGTCTATTTCAAAATTTTAGATAAACTGAGTCATTCATCTTTTAAAATACGTGAATTTAATCTTTTTAATTAAGTTTTATTAAGTTTATTTGATATTTCAAGCATGTTTCATAGTATTTGACTTAACATTAAAGCAAAAATGTGTCTAACAGTATAAACAACTCAAATACAGTCATAAAATGCATACAAAGCATCAAATAAACTTAACAAAATTTGATTAAAATGACTAAATCCACGTATTTCAAAAGATGAATGATTAAATTGGTCCAAAGTTTTGAGATGAATTAATTTTAAAATTTACTAAAAGTTAAGAGACAAAAAAACATATTTAACCATATTTATTTTACAAAATTTAAAAATCAAAGCAAATAAAATATGATGTTATAAAGATTTCAGTGTCAAAATTGTTCATATCTTCTTTTACTTAATATGAAAAACTTTCAATGTCATAATTTAAAAAAAAAAATCAAAAAAATAAAAAAAATTAAAGATATTTTAATAATTTAAAATTAATATATCATCAGAAAGAATATATATTAATATATATATATATATATATATATATATATTAATTTTCATATCTAATTTATAAAAATGTTAAGTATGTTTTTAAACCTTGACCCAAAATTGTAATTTGTTCGTGTCTAAAACTTGAATACATTTCCTTTAACTCAATTATCTTAACATTGTTTGAGGTGTCAAATGTATTTTCCCGCAGATATTAATTGGGATGTGTTAAATGGTGTAAATAACTTCGATACTAACATGAAACGCCGTTGAAACATAAAAAAAAGTTAACTTAATTAAATTAAAATGACTATATTCATTTATTTTTAAAGTTTAAGAACCAAAATATATTGAAGTTTCAAACATGAATAAATTCCAAATTTTGTTCAAAATTTAGCGATAAGATCAAGTATTACTTATACCCAAATAATTTCTAATAACTATTCTCTTCATAACAACCTGTATATGTAATTTTTCATTATTCAACTTAACTAATTCATTTGTCATTAACATGTCAATTATTTTTATTCATTGATTTGAACTTTACATGTCAATTGCAATCTTTTTCTTTAGTGTAAAGTAATTTTTTTTATGCCAATTCACAACATCAATTACAAATTTTTAACCTACAGTGTCTCTTATCATGTTACCTTTCTCAACAAAAAGAAATTTCTTCTATATACAAAACTTATTCTTTTAAATTTAACAAACTTCTTTTCCTACACCTCCAAGAGAAATGTACTTCTAACTTTCATCTCTCTTGGAATATATTCTTTCACAAACTTTCCGCAATAGGTAGAACCAATTTGCAAATAAAGTTAATATATATACCTATTATACTATTTTTATAATAAATTGAAAACCTGAATACTAATAAAATATTTCAATCATAATCAATTCTATAAAAAATATAAGAGACTATGATATATTAATAATTACCATTACAGAAAACACTATAAATATTTGTAATTTTTTTATAATTACATATTTTATAGTTATTGTTATTGTAATTAAAACAATAAATAAAATAATAAAATAAATTTATTTTAATATATATTTATTAAAGAAATAAAACAACTTTTTTATTCTTCTTCTCATTTTTTTTACCATTTTTTTAATGTAAACCTCTTCACATTCACTTTTTCTTTATCTCAAATCTACTTATTTTCATTCTTCTAAAATCTATATTTCTATCCAAACATAGAATGGAAAAGTTTTGATGGTCTTAGATGAAGACAAGAAGAAATGGGCGAAAGAAAGGAAAAATAATAATAAAAAAGCTGATTCTGATTTTAGAAGAAAACAAATAAAAGTTTGCTAGCAACAACCACTTTCTCACTTTATTTCTCTGCCATTCAATTCAAGAGAAAAATCTCAACTTTAAACCCAAGTCCATCTAGTTTTTAATACCTAAATTCATCAATAACTAAATGTATCAATTAAATTATCACTTTTCAATATATCATAAACTTATTTAAATATTCAGAAAAATCCAAGTTCTTACATAATCAAAAAACATTAGACTGGAAAATATTAAAAAAATAAGTGTTATACAATGTTCTTTCTAAATAGAGAAATAAATATATTTATTTTTTAACGTAAAGTAGAATATGTAAATAGATTATTTACGTAAAAAAATGTCATTACCTTCTAATAATAAGAAACATTAGAAATGTTCTATAAGAAAAAAATTATAAATAATTTTACAAAAAAAACTAAAAATTAATAATAATTAAAAGTATATATTATTTGGGATTATAAATTAAGAGTATGTATATATGATATTCTATTATTCTCCCAACGTACAACTTACATATTTGGTATTTACTAAAATAATAACTAGTGCTTCTATATTTGAAATAAATACAAAAGCATTAAATATTTTAAGATCGACTATGCATACAACTCATATATTTCATTTTTATATTATATATATAACAATATTTAACTATACAATATTAATTATTTATTTATTAATTTTAAAATTTAAAAGAAACAAATTCATTTTGAATGTATAGTTTTCAAAAAAACAAAACTAAATTTATGTGTATGGGTGTCACATACATCTCTTATGCCTCCATGAATCGAATAATATATATATATATATATATATATATATATATATATATATATATATATATATATATATATATATATATATATATAAGAAAAACTATAACATAGTAAACATAATATTTATGTGAAAAAAATGTCTCTTTATCTTTGTATCAATATCAAAAGATACATATTTTATAAAAAAGGAGAGTAAAAACTAAGTTAAATTATAATAATATTTAATTTAGAATGCAGATAATATTAATGATTAATAAATAAACGTATATAATTTGAAACTATAAAAGAAACAACGTCTTTAGCAAAACTATGGCAAATACAGTTACTTATTTGAATAAAGAAGAATCATAAAGCAAAAAGGATAATTCTTTTAATACATTAAATTAAACTGAAATAGAAGGGAAGTCGACATAGAATACATTAATTAAATTAAAGTGATTATTTGTTCTTCATTAATTATTTATGATCGGACACAGTACAGAGAATTACTAGGACTTTTATGATTTAAAGAAAAAAAACTGTGATGTCATGTCATATAACATATGTAACAGCACAAATAATTTAAGGAGAGTTTGATCTCTGAAATTTGCCATAAGTAAGCATGTCTGTCTGTTTGTGTGTGCATGTCGTTTTCCTATTGAATAATAATTTTTGTAAATTAAGGATTGTGTTCTAATTTTGAAGATCCATACAATAAGTGCCAGTTGCCGCGCCACGTTGTGGTTCACAGTGAAATCATTCACACTTTTTTAACTCTTTTGCTTCACTTGCCGCCTCTATTCACGTTTTCTCTCGATACCTCTGTCACGCTCTGTCTCTTTCGCTTCCATATCTAACCCAATCTCAACCAGACATTTTCTTCTTCTTCTTCTTCTTCTTCTTCTTCTTCTTTCTTTTACTCTTCTTCTCCGATCATCGCAAACGCAAAACCATGGTTCACAACGATCACATCAACAAGGAGAGAGACATTGAGTTTCTGCTCGACGACAACGACGACGATGCAGAACAGCAGCAGGACATTGAAGCTGACAAGTACCAGAGTAGCAGTGAAGGAGACAGTGATGTCGAGCCTCACTCTTTCTCTTCTCACCAATGGCCTCAGAGTTACAAGTATATATAACATAAATTTATTAATTAATGTTCTTCATTGTTCACTTGTCTTGTCTTTGCTCTGATTTCTTAAGTCAATCATGGTCAAGTTCTGTGTTGTTGTGACGCTTGCAGTTCATGTTGTATCAGTTGCATGCTTTGGGTTCATTTCATCGTGTTGTTGCCTGTGTGAGAGTTTTTTAAACATGAAGTGTTCGACTGCGCGTGATTGATAGATCCAGCCATGATAGTTAAGATATGTGCTGGAGCTAATTTATAATATAGTTTTTATCTGAGATTGCTTTATATTTAGTCTCATATTTTTAATAGTGTGAACTCTTCCACAAAGACCATTGAAAACGACAAAGCAATAATTTTTGTGAGTATTTAGCATCGCTCATATTTAGGAATCGAACTTGATCGAGGAGCAAATGTGGTTTTTGTAATTCTAGTTTGAAGTTTGGATGTCGTACCTCTGTTTTGGCTCCTTTTGTCGTGTTCGTGAATTTTAAAGGACTAGTTTATAGCACAATTCTTTGTTCTGACTTTTAACACTGCGGGGTTAGAGGTGTCATTTTCTAGCTTCTTCGAAGTTTAATTTTTATTAACTTTTTCTTGTAAATTGAAAGTGCGAATATTAGGCGGGAGTATACTCAAGTGCAAGACCATGAAAGTGGAAAATTCTTACATCAAATTTATAGTAGTTAGTGAGAGCTGATTTTCTTAGCATCAAATTTGTTTTAAACTGGTTTGGTAGTATTCTTTTATCTGGTTTATTGCTGTGCTTATTTGTTGATAGTAACTTCAATGTTAATGAGCTGAGCTCAGATACTGTTTTCACCCCATTTTTTGTCTTATGACAGAGAGACAACGGATTCTTACACAATAGCTGCTGCTCCAAATCTGGAATCAGTTCTGCGAGGGCCGAGTTTTATATATTCCAGTTTTGACAATCGTTCAAAGAGTAGCTTAGACATTGATGGAAAAACACCTTTTCTATCTTCTGAAGGCATTAGTCAATCAACTTGGTGGGAGAAAGCCTCAGTACAACGCCATTTTACTGGAGAATTGCCCATAGGATATGGATGCAGCTTCACTCAGACAGTTTTCAACAGTACTGTGTTATTTCATAGCAATCTTTTAACCATGCATGCATGAAAAAAAAAATCTATTTCTACTTGCTCATTTTACGAGACATGTGGTACCTTGGTAGGCATTAATGTGATGGCTGGAGTTGGGCTTCTATCTACACCATACACAGTGAATCAAGCTGGGTGGATGAGCATTGCAGTGATGCTTTTCTTTGCGGTTATTTGCTGTTATACAGCCACTCTTATGAGACACTGCTTTGAAAGCAGAGAAGGAATCACTACCTACCCAGATATAGGAGAAGCTGCATTTGGAAGATATGGCCGTATTATTGTATCAGTGCGTTAATTCATTTCTCTACTTAAATTAATCTATTCTGTTCTTTGATCTAAATCTGCATCATACTTGTAAGACATTGCTATGATATTATGTCTACTATGCTTACTTATTATGATATTTTCTGCAGATCATTTTGTACATTGAATTATATGTAAGTGTGTTCCTATTTCTTCTCTTTCCTTTAAAATTCATGCATTTTCTGCTCTGCACCACATGTATAAGTATAATCTCTCTATTAATGGCTGCAGTCATATTGTGTGGAGTTCATAACCTTGGAAGGAGACAACCTCAGTCGTTTGTTTCCTGGTACTTCCTTAAATCTGGGTATTTTCCAGTTAGACACTATGCACCTGTTTGGAGTTCTGACAGCACTTATTATTCTCCCAACTGTTTGGTTGAAGGATCTTCGCCTAATCTCTTATCTATCAGGTGCTCTAAACTCCAAAAGGTTCCTTCTTTTTTTTCAAATTTTGCTTCTTAACATGTGCTTATTGAACTTGTAATATGATCTGCAGCTGGAGGAGTTGTTGCAACACTTTTGATTATTATCTGTGTGCTTTTTGTTGGGACCACAGAAGGTGTTGGATTCCATCACACTGGTCAATTGGTAAAGTTGAATGGCATTCCATTTGCTCTTGGTGTCTATGGATTTTGCTTTGCAGGACATTCGGTTTTCCCAAACATTTATCAGTCCATGGCTGACAAGAAAAAGTTTACCAAAGCCCTCATAACATGGTACAATACCTAGTAACTTCTCTTTCACAGGCAAAACAAAACAAAACACAGCATAGCATGTTTGATGATGATGTTTCTTTTTTTCTGATTCTTGGACTTATTTCTTTGGGTACAGTTTCTCTTTGTGTGTTTTGATATACGGAAGCGTTGCAATCATGGGATTTCTCATGTTTGGTGATGGCACTTTGTCTCAGATAACATTGAATATGCCACCAGGTGCTATTTCTTCCAAAGTTGCACTGTGGACAACGGTGAGATTTTGAGATTTTTTTGGTTTCTTAGCACTACTTTTATTTTTGTTGTGTTATTCTAGCTACCTACCAACAACAACCTTTGACCCCCGAATTTCATGTTCTGTGCTGTTCTTTCAGGTTATTAACCCACTCACTAAATATCCTTTTACGCCAAAACTACATAATTTATGAAAGATTGCTCATTGGTTAAGGTTTGTAAAATTCATTAGTCCTTTTTTAGTTTAGCCTTTCCTTAACAGTAAACACATATGCTCTGTTGCTGAACCCACTGGCAAGGAGTTTAGAGGAGTTGCTGCCAGAGAGAATTTCAACCACATATTGGTGTTTCATTCTTCTTAGAACAGTCCTTGTTGCATCTACAGTTTGTGTTGCTTTTCTGGTTCCCTTTTTTGGTAAGCTTTTAGATTTTACTATCACTTGTGACCACCTAAGAAAATTATATAACTTTATTAGCTTTATATACTCATAATTTTTCACCCCTTCTGTTCTTCATACAAACAAAAGTGTGTTTGGATTAGATTCAAAACTAGTATATCATAATATGTTTAATTTCAAAACTAATGATAACTTTATTATAATTTCAGGACTTGTGATGGCTTTAATTGGTTCTCTCTTTAGTTTACTTGTGGTAAGAAATGCATTGACTAAATCTCTCTCTCTAGGTCTTCAACAAGAGTTATGATATGTACAAAATCATTATATAACTGTCTATATTGTTATTTTAGTCTTAGTCCTTTGTACTTTGAGTTATTGTTATTCATCAAGTTCATGCAAGGAATTTGAATGAAAATGTTATCTAATTTGAACAATGGCATTTCTTTCAGTCAGCGATAATGCCAACTTTATGTTTCCTGAAAATTATTGGGAAAAAAGCTACAAAGACACAGGTAACAGTCTGATCTTGTATTTTTCTTTTACAATAAAAAAATATAACAGATGACACAGAATCGTTCTTGTTACCCAATTTTACTAACTTATATTTATATTTTTTTTTTCGAATTAACAGGTTGCCCTCAGTGTTGCAATTGCGATACTTGGAATCATTTGTGCACTGCTTGGAACATATTCCTCTGTGTTGAGTATTGCAGACAGTTACTGAGACATCATAGTCTTTCTGCACTGAGTGGTTATGATTGAAGTGTTTACCCACTCACAAATGTTTCTGAATCCCACCTACATCTATTTGGATTATTGTGGGGACAAGTCATTTTAGCTTTACAATAGATATTAAATTCGTGGGTTTGTTTTAATTATATATTTTTATATTTATAGTTAATATTATTTAAAAAAATTGATAAAATTATCAAATTTTTAAATATTTAGATGTATATATTAAATATAATTGCATTGAAGTTAAGAGCAGAACAAATTACTTATATGTTTAAATAAACAAATTATTTATACATATTTATTAAATTGATTAAGTTTAGATGGACATGTAAGGTACTTGAGCATTCTATATTGCATATTTATTAAGTTAAGATTAAACTTATGTGTTAATTAATTGGGTCCACTTCTATATTGCATGATGTTATAGATATGTTTGAGATAATAATTTTGAACTTAGTGCGATGATTTTTCTTCCTCCTCTCCTCTGTGGTATGTTTATTCCCTACCAGCCTAAACCCTGAGATTCTTTAAGGTATTCTTGGATCAGGTTAGCACAAACACATTTTTATTAGAGTTTGAGTTCCATGATAAGAAAGGTTATTTTTTTAATTGAATTTGACTACTGTGTGTTGTGGTGATTGTAATGGTGTGGGTTTGGTTAGAGAAAAAGAAATGAGGTGGTGGGGAAGTGGCAATGCAGAGATACTGTTCCTATGTTTTTGTTGTCATCTGAGAAGTAGACAAAGGCAATAATAGTTGGATTTTGTTTTTGCAGTTCCAAACAGGCCCTTGAAAAATTAAAATTGAATGATAATATTTAAAAATTCTTCTTCCATGTTTCATTAAAAGTCTCTAAGAAACTCATTTCTGCTGACATCAACAACCTTCGCTTGTCACTCTCACTAGATTGGAAAATTATGCTGACCTGTATTTATCAGTCTTCATATATATATTTATTGAATAACCATAATATTATTGTATTATGGGTCAAGTTTGAGTTTTAATAAAATTTTGAGGTGAAATAAACAATCTTTGAGGAAAACATTGTCAATGTCATACATAAGGTAATTATGTTTATGCTTGAATTTTAATCATTTGTGTTAAAACATTTTCTATGCAATTTTGTGTAATGGTTTTGGTTGATGATCTTGTATACGAAACTACTATTTCATTTATAAGTGATGCCACAAACAAATAAAAGAAAAGTCCCAAATGTTTAGAAATTTGTCACAAAATAGAGAAAGATAAATATTGGAAATTTCATTTTACATATGGTAGGTCAATTTAAATAATATAAGTAAGGGCAAATTTTATTTTACAAATCAATTGTGTAGGATTAAGTTAAACTTAAAGTTCACTTCTTAATATATGGTGTCAGAATCATGATTAGACTTATCCTATCAAAGTTTGTTGTTTGTTGGGTTTATTGTTCCACCCATTATTAGATCACCCATTAATATTTGGTATCACACACGATATGTATATATATCTGTGTGAAAGATATGTGTTGGAAGTTTCATATCGACTAACGATAAGTCGATCTTGTAGTATATAAACGGGTACAAATCTCACTTTACAAGTTGATTTTATAAAGTCAACTTAGAAGTAAAATCCATTTTTTTAACACTTTAGAGTATATAATTGTGGAATTTTTCCACAAAAATAGAGAAACGCAAGGATGGCATAAGAAAGGATGTGTGTAAGTATTGTGGAAAATTACTTCCGGGAATATTTGCCTAACTGCACATACTCCTTAGGTGTTGAACTAAAAAATATTGTATTTGATTGTCTTTAAGCACGGCTAATAATTTTTACAATCCATTTTAAAAGCCATCTTTGTATTCATAAAAAAAATGTTTTGTGACGGTAAGTTTTTCTATGTATTTAGCTCTATAAATTTAGTCATTTTCTTTACTACCTCTTTATCTTTCAGAAGAGCCCACATTTTACGAGAAAAAAACTTCTAATAAATTTATATATGATTCACTGTATATCAGTTTAATGTTGATAAAATATTGTGCACTATAATTCAAGGATTATCACTTGTTGCTTCATTTGATGTCATGTCAAAAGGTTTTAGCAGAGAAGTTTTTAAATGATGTAATAATAACACACGATTGAATAATTGTAAATCTACATCATTACATTCATTGACATCCTAATTTCCACCAAATGAGAACCATGCTCAAGTTGGGCTTATTTTTCATGTTAAAAAGAAGGTCATGGGCTGATCCAGGCTACGTGGATATTTGGCGCCTTCTTCCTGCACTTCCAAGAAATTTCCTGTACCCCAAAATTTACGTTTATGCCCTTATTTAATATACTGTGAGAATGGGTGAAAGTGGGTACGGACGCAGTAAATTTCATTTACTGCGTCAACGTCCCTGCACCCCCAAAACGTTATTATACGTTACTATTTAGTATTCTTCTACTCCGTTTCTTCTCCATCATCCAGCTTTCATTAAAATTTTTGCTCAGTTTCATTGTGGTTTGTGTGGTTCGTGGTCGTGAGAGCTGTATGGGAAACGGAATACAGAATTCGTTTCATAACGTTTTGAAACGGATTCTGTATTCCGTTTCAAAAAAATTTGCAATTTTTTTTATGAAACGGAATACAGAATCCGTTTCAAAACGTTATGAAACGGATTCTGTATTCCGTTTCATAAAAAAAATTGTTTTGAAACGGATTCTGTATTCCGTTTCAAAAAAATTTGCAATTTTTTTTATGAAACGGAATACAGAATCCGTTTCAAAACGTTATGAAACGGATTCTGTATTCCGTTTCATAAAAAAAATTGTTT
>Ga0214542_1010754_pt1 | contig 13078 bp, 7 predicted proteins | sample CNSS1metaG_FD_160096 | JGI IMG/M metagenome (GOLD analysis project Ga0214542, IMG submission 160096) | Root nodule microbial communities from cowpea collected in UCLA plant growth center, Los Angeles, California, USA - CNSS1 | ecosystem: Host-associated > Plants > Roots > Nodule | place: USA...
AACCCACCTTTAACCCGGCTCGAACCCGTTTAACCCGTGGGTTAAGTGAGCCGGGTTGAGTTCAACCCACTTTTGAAAAAGTTGAATTTTTCTCAACCCAACCCGGCTCGAACCCGTGGTGAGCCGGATTGGCTCACGGGTTAAAACCCATTTTGACATCTCTAGCTAATTCATCTCAAAAGTTAGAATCTGTCGACTTTATCTATAATGATTATTTCTTACTGCTTTGAAAATTAAGATGGAGAGACAAATAATGACATTCGATTATAAATGTAATTATTTTAATTTTTAGCTTTTAAAATTGTATTAATAAATTGTAAAAAAATATACAACTTATTCTCGTGGTTTACCTAATATTTGGAAATTTATAATTATTTCAACAATTAAGTATCGTAGAAAATCAATGTCTTTGAAATTAAAATTGTAAAAGTGAACATAATGGTTAATTAAGTCTGAAAACAATAACGATTAAATATCATTAGTTCCGCAAATAGCTAGAAATATACATTTTTAAAAATATTGCCAACTAAATTAGAGATATAATTTGTTTTGCCAAGTTGTCTAAATTATTTGGATGATCAGGGATTAAAGTAGCACCGACAAATTATCTATATTTAAAGAAATAAGAAACAAGAGAAAAAAATAGAAAAAATTGCATTAACGTTTATTAAAAATAAATAAAACACAAGATGTTTTGTCTGGAACAATGTAATAGAAGATGAGTGAAAAAAATTAAAATAAGGTTATTTAGATTAAAAATATAAAAAATAGTATAAACACAATAGAAGGTGAAATATATTTTAAATTTTTGGAATATAAATATTAATACAGATTATTAATAAAGGTGGGAAAACGCATGTTTTGGACCAGTCCACCTGTTTTAGATCATTCTGTGTTTGACTTGCTAAAAACAGAACGGAGTGGGCTGACACATCGTAGCAAATTTTTGGTTTCTAACCTTTTATCAATGAATAACCAAGTTAAAATCGAAAAAAAATCAAATAACTTAAAATAAAAAATCTAAATTTTAGTTATAGACCTTCATTATTCAAAATATATACTTCAATATTCATATGTTATAGCCAACATATTGGGCTCAACCCAAGTTATTTTGCGATCTAACAAGTTTAACCCAAATAGTTCAATTTTTTTAGAAATTATAATTAAATTATTTTAATTTAATCTTTCTTTTAAAATAGAAAATTAAAAAGCTTACTGTGCTAGTGGCTAACTGATTTCGTTATTACATTATCTTATTCTATATTTCTTTTTATGTAGACAAATATCAGGTCTTGATACTTCAAACCTGGTTACAAAATTTCAAAGTTATTAATCCCTTAAAACAATTCGAAAAAAAGAAGAAGATGTTATTACAAACATTTAATGAGAATGAAGCAATTTAGATGATTTTAAAACCTGGTACCTAAAACCAACATTATATTTAAAGTACAATGTGAGGGTTGTATTAATTTTTAAACAATAAACACAAATGATCAAAAGTTGTCTTTTTGTACAAAATTGTGAAGTTCGTCGAATGCTTTTTTGGGTCCGAGAACAAAAAAGATAATCTCACACAATATAATAAATTATAGTAATTTGAATCTCTATAGAAAAATGATATACTTAATGCACAATAGTCTCTCGAATATAAATATAAATATTTTTTAACAAATATGAAAAATTAAACAATTCGATACTGGTCTGCATCAACAGTACTGAACCAAACAAATATTTTGGAATTGTTTTTTAATTTTGTGTTTTTGGTTTTGTCTATATTCACTGCACTGATGTTGACGCTAGTTGTCCTCTTCCCCAGGTGGACACGTAGTGTTCTTTTGGGTCCACAACAATGTATAGTATAGAAAAGAAAATGAAAATGAATAGTTCAATAATAACATATGAGAATATTTGAATAAAATCAATTTTAATAGATAATTAAATAAACAATACTAGTTATTCATGTATTACTGATCATTAAAAAAATATTTCTTTATCATCATAATGAAATTAAAATGAATTATGATATGTGAAAGAATTGAATGGTAGGTTTGGTGAACTAAAATTGAACATCAGTCAAAATTAGTTATTGACTGAAAGAAAAGAATATTATACAGTGTTCTTCCACTGCCAAAATTACAGGCATACAACTCAACTTTTGTTGTACAGTACAGCTCATTGATAAACGAGAGAATACGTTTTTTTCTTTTTTGAAAAAAGTTAACTTTAATTATTATATTATTATTACAAAATATTTTACTTTAAATAACTATTTATTTTTCAGGAAATATAATTATCGATTAAACTAATTATACTTTAATACTAAAATCAGTTAGGTTTATTAGGAGGAGTTTGACGGGGAGAGATATAATACTAATGAGACTCTAAATCTAACCATATAAGATATTGACATCATTCTTAACCAAAAATCTTAAGACAATAAATTTATAAATATCTATTTTTATATAATATAATATTCTTTTATTTTTATTAATGTGAAACTTAAAGTCATAATTTCTAATAAAATAATTATAAAAAATATTAAAATTAACATACAAAGTTGTTTCATTATTCTGTAAGAAAAAAAATTGTTTCAGTATAAAATGTGAACTGTAGAAAAGAAAGAAAGAAAGAAAAATAAAAAAAAAAAAAAAAATTTTTTTAAATATTTTGAAAAAAAAAAAATTTTTAAAAAAAAAAAAATGAAAAATAAAAAAGAAAAAAAAAAAAAAAAAAAAAAAAAAAAAACAGACCTGTGATGCGATCATGACTGCAACATTGAACACCTGTGGATTGTGATGAGTGTGTAGCATTGAAGTCACATGAATATACGTGGATGCATGTTTTTTAGGTATAAGTATTTTTCATCAACAATTAAATATTACGTTGTTATTATTTTATTTGCAGGCATCACATGCCAAACGAACACGTATCTTAGCTATGTTTCTGGCATTCACTTGTCTTTATTTTCACCCTTTTCCGCCTTCGCTTCTCCGTTTTCTTTTGTTTTTATTCTCATTTTTGCTTTGCTACCTAAGCTAAGCCAAACTCATTTTGTTTACATTTGATGTGGACTCAGTTGTTTGGATATGTAATGAGAAAGAACATCATGTGATGTGTGGGGAAAAGAAGACACAGAATCCACACAAACTATGTTATGTTATGTTATGGTCCTTCCTCCATGAATGTGTATGCTAGTTGTCTCCAGCAGTGTTTGCAGTCATGTTTTAAGATTATCGTCTAAAAAATCAGAAGAAAAATTATCTATAATATCACTCGGTAATTCAATAAAAAACAGAAATTATCCGTTTTTTTTATATGTAATTGAAAAATTGATCTATTTTTTTTGTTAAATATCTCTTTAAAAGGTATTCACAAATTTTTTTAAAATCTACTGATATCCATATATAGACGCAAATATTTAGAAAGAGTGCTTTATTAATTTTTAAAATAAAATCTTTATAAAATTTTAAAAAATATATAAATATAATATAAATTAAAGGGTTTTGCAAACCAGTGTCTTAAGGACACTAGTTAAGAATAATTTGTATATACAAAATCTTACAAAAGTACATAATTAAATGTGATATTAATTAAAATTTGACCTAACAGTTATTAATATAATTTTATTTTAATTAAAGGATAAAAGTTTCCATAAATGTTGTACATGTGTGTTTAATATTTTATTTAATGTTTATTAATAAAAATTAAAAGATAAGAAAATAAGAAAATAAATATATTTTAATGTTCTTAAAAAATAAATATATAAGAAAGTTGAAATTAACAGAAAAACTAGAAAAAAAATAGTGCTAATCATCTAAAATAAAAAAAAATAATTAAAATATTAATTTGAATTAAGACTTTTCAAAATTCTAAAGTTTTTGTTTTATATAAAAAATTATCGTCTAAAAATTAAAAGAATATTTTTATTTTTAAAAAATTTATAATATATTTTAATTAATGTATTTAACTATTTCAGTTTTTAATGTAAAAATAATAGTGTCAATACACCTTAATAATTTGTTAATCCGTACTATGAGGACATCGGTTAATATTATCTTAAATTAAATTTAATCTATTTGAGCATGCTTAATGACTTCTAATCATCTATTATTTGCAATTACACATTTTAATGACAGCATAAACAAAACTGATATTTTGGAAGCAGTACCTATTAAGAATTATTTATAATTGTCAAAGTTCAAACTAACATTGACTATTTTATGTCAAATTTAATTTGACCTCGTACTTAATTTGCAACTATTTTGTGGTGAAAATGAAATGAGACGATTAATATGAATTTATATTAAATACAATAATTAAGATTGCACAGAGAGATAAGCAGAAATAAAATAATAAAAACAATACTGTAACGTAAAATCTTAATATTAAAATCATGTCAGAAATTTAGAGGAAATTAGGCAGTTACAGCTAAATTCTTACAAATCAATAATTAATCTAACAGTGCAAAAGTAACAGTAGTTTGGAGTCAAATTTTACAGTATAATATAAAACTTAAACTGTTTGACAGAAAGGTATGGAAAATCTTGCACCTTTCGTGGCTGATAAAGGGAACAAAAAAAGGTTATGACAAACAAAACTACTATTTTTCTTTCTAATTTTGAAAAGTTATGCAAAGGTAGGTTACAATTGATTTCAAATTCAAGCACAACTCCAGCACAAATAACAATTTTTTTTTTCTTAAAATAATTTATTATTAGTTTTTTTTTTTAACACCGAAGAAAAAAAAATGACACCCTATTGACCTATCAGCACTTTAAGCAAGGGGTTGAGGCCCCACATCGAACAACACAAACGCGGATGATGTTCCAGAAACATCATCGATCATCAACGACATCAACAACATCAACGTTTTCCATTCCCACCGTCCCACACCAAACACCAACACGAACACTACTTAACCTAACCATAACACCTCTCTCTTTCTCTCTCTGAAATCTTTTAAAAACAACATTATCGTCTCAACAACATCGTCGTTGTTGTGAATCTGCACTACACGCGTCAACACAGCATCAAGAAAAGACCATTTCAAATTCAATCTGTAATTTTCTCTATGCTCAAAAGCCTAAAATACCATTCATATTTTTTTTTCTTGGTCACCAAAGCTAGAGATTTTTCTTTCACTTTCTCGCCTCCACTTTACTAAAATAAATTTTTATTTTTATTTTTATTATTGTGGATTTAATTTTTGCTATGATATTTGAATAGAAAGTGCAGCATTTATTTCTGCCTGGAACCCTGATGCAATCTATCAGGAAGTCCTTCAAATCTTATGGTTCCTTCAAACAGTCAAAAAGGTTTTCCGGCGCCGGAAACCCCGATTCCGACCACGAGCAGCTACCCATTCTCCTCGAGCAAGAAAGGAACCGCCACAACGCAATGCCGGCCGGCGACTACGTCGTCAAAATCGACGATGCCGCCAATCCATCCCAGGCCAACAAGATTTGGCGCGACTCGAGCTACGACTTCTGGAGGGGCGAAGCCTCCTCCTCCTCCTCCGCCGCCGCCGCCACTGACCAGAGTTTTGATTTTCGGCAGACGGAGGACCCGCCGTCGCAGCTGATTGGGCGGTTCCTCCACAAGCAGCGGGCCTCCGGTGAGATGCAGCTGGACATGGATTTGGAAATGGAGGAGCTCCAGCAGGACGGCGTCGAAGGAAGGTTGACGCCGGTGGAGGAGTCTCCGGTGAACTTTCGCAATTCCAGGGAGCTGAAGGTCTCCTTCGATGAACCCCTTCCCAATACGAATCTCCTCGAACAGCAGAACGACACCTTCAGAAGAAGGCACAGCAAGGAAGCGTCGACGATGGCGGACTTCCAACGCCCTCCGCATCCGCCGCAGCACGATCATCGCCGCTCCCCTTCGCCGTCGCCTGTTGAGGATGGCGAGGTCCTTCGGTGCACCTCGAACGCTTCCTTCGAGAGAAACCTCTCCATGCAGAGAAAATCCGCGTTGTTGAAGGCCAAAACGAGATCCAGGTTGCTGGACCCGCCAGAGGAACCCGAGAGAAAATCGGGTCGGGTCGTGAAATCGGGTCAGCTCCAGTCCGGGATTTTAGGTAAAAAGGGTGATGAGGAAGACGACGATCCGTTTTTGGAAGAGGATTTTCCCGACGAGTTTAAGAAGACTCATTTCAGCCTCTGGATTCTTCTGGAGTGGGTGAGTTTGTTTTTGATCACTGGGTTTCTGATAGCCACCCTCTGCATTCCCTTTCTGAGGGAGAAGCATCTGTGGCAGCTTAAATTGTGGAAATGGGAGGTTATGGTTCTGGTTTTGATCTGTGGGAGATTGGTTTCCGATTGGGTTATTAGGATTGCCGTCTACTGCATCGAGAGGAACTTCCTCTTGAGGAAGAGGGTGTTGTATTTTGTGTACGGTGTGAAGAAAGCGGTTCAGAATTGCGTTTGGTTGGGACTGGTGCTCATTGCATGGCATTTGTTGTTTGACCAGAGGGTGCAGAGGGAGACAAACAGTAATTTCCTGGAGTATGTTAACAAGGTGTTGGTGTGTTTCCTTGTGGGGACTTTGGTGTGGTTGCTCAAGACTCTCATGGTGAAGGTGTTGGCATCTTCTTTCCATGTGAGCACGTACTTTGATAGGATTCAGGAGTCACTGTTCAATCAGTATGTGATTGAGACGCTCTCGGGGCCTCCATTGGTGGAGATTAAGAAGGCCGAGGAAGAGGAAGAGAGGCTCGCCGATGAGGTTCAGAAGCTGCAGAATGCTGGGGTTACCATACCCCCTGATCTTAAGGCAACTGCTTTTTCTAACATGAAGAGTGGGAGGTACAGGAGTGGAGTGCTGGCCAAGAGCCCCAGAGCTAAGAGCGGAAAGTTTTCGCGGCCTCTTTCTAAGGGCGCTGACGATAATGTCATCACCATTGATAACCTCAATAAGCTCAATCCCAACAATATCTCTGCCTGGAATATGAAAAGGTTGATGAACATGGTCCGGCATGGGGCTCTTAGCACCTTGGATGAACAGATACTTGATAGCGCCAATGACGATGAGAACGCCACGCAGATCAGAAGTGAAAACGAGGCAAAAGTTGCTGCTAAGAAAATATTTCATAATGTTGCTAGGCGTGGCTGCAGGTTACTTACTTACTTACTTATACCTTCATCTGTTGTTTGCTGCATTGCATACAACTTTTTCTAGTTTATAGAAATCCTTTTCTCTGTTTTCACATTGCTTTCTGTTTTTTGCAGGTTTATATACCCGGATGACTTAATGCGATTTATGCAAGAAGACGAAGCTGCAAAAACCATGAATCTCTTCGAAGGAGCATCTGATTCTGGGAAAATAAGCAAAGCTGCCTTGAAGAACTGGGTGGTGAGAATTAACTAACATAACACATAACATATAACATAGGCAGCTTAATTTGAAGAGAAGAACTGGATACATATATTTAATGTGGCGTCAAAAACATGTAGTTAGTTACTGTTATGTCTTCTTTTTCTGTTCGTTGTCCGATTGCTTTACTTGATGTTTTCTCTTACGTTTTCAACATGGTTCTATGAAATTATTTATTTTTCACAAACCTTGGCATGTAATAGTGTATTTACTACCAAAGCTCAGTTGGAAGGGGGTAGTGGTAGAATCCAATTCATTTCTTAGAATCTGTCTCTGTCAGTTGCGCAGATGACACAATGCACACAAGATTGACAGCATGTAATTTAACTAGCTGATGTCATTTTCCTACTGCAATTCGTTTTTAATGGATGCATGTTCTCGCATGCTTCGAAAGATAGTTTTGTTATTATGAATAATCTTTGCATAGAGTTCAGAGTCAATATTTTTATCCTTGAGTGGTTTGGATTAATGTTATATGCAACATTTTGTGCTTTTAATTCATGATTTCATGCAACTGTTTATGCCTCTGCTTTTATAGTATTTACAGCAGTATCCTGCATTTAACCATCCAGGTCAATGCCTTCAGGGAAAGGAGAGCGCTCGCTTTGACACTAAATGACACAAAAACGGCAGTGAACAAACTTCATCGAATGCTCAATTTTATAGTTGGAATTGTTGTACTGATTATTTGGCTCTTGATATTGGAACTTGCCACCACCAAATTTCTTGTCTTTTTGAGTTCACAGATTGTCTTGGTTACATTTATATTTGGAAACACCTGCAAGACCATATTTGAGGCAATTATTTTCCTATTTGTCATGCACCCATTTGACGTGGGAGATAGATGTGAAATTGATGGGATTCAGGTAATGTTCTTCCGTTCACGACTTTATAGATTGTGTTCTCGTGTAGACACATCCTAATTTCTCCCCATTCTTGCTCCCCATAATTTCAGATGATCGTAGAAGAAATGAACATCTTGACAACCATATTTCTGAAATATGATAATCATAAGGTGATCATCCCTAACAGTGTCCTTGCTACCAAGGCTATATTCAACTATTACCGGAGTCCTGACATGCAAGATATTATCGAATTCTACATACATGTATGCACCCCAGTTGAAAAGATTTCACTTATAAAACACAGAATAAGCAGGTATGTCTGTCTTGTTTTCTTTGTCTTATTTTTTTTTGTTCTAAATGTGATATCTGAGTGCTTGAAACTACTTCTGTTCACAATGCAGTTTCTGTGACAACAAGAAGGAGCACTGGTATCCTTCACCTACTGTAGTAGTGAGGGATCATTTAGACATACACATGGTGAAAATGGCTATCTGGCCCAATCATAGAATGAACTTCCAAGATCAGACAGAAAGGCATAACAGAAGATCCCTTTTGCTTGAAGAGTTGATCAAGATTTTCAGGGAACTCGACCTTAATTACCGCTTACTGCCCCTGGACGTTAACGTCAGAGCCGTGCCTACCTCCTCTGAACGGCTTCCACCTAGTTGGCAATCGACTCCAAGTTGAGCAGAACCAAATTCATGCAATTCAAAGCCCCATTTTGTGTGGAATACCCGAGGCATTAACTGCTAGGATAGCATGTGTAAAGAAAATGGCTTTGGTTTTTCTTAGTTAGATTAGTTTCACATGTACCAAGCTTAGTCTGTACCTATGAAGCATGTCTAGGCACACGCATGTAGTAGATTTCGTGAAATCAGTAGTAGTAATCGCTACCTTGTTTATACTTTCACTGTCAAAGTTCCCTGTTTCTATCTTATGAACTCGCGCGTTTCAAAATTCTCAGAGCTTGCAATGCACTTATTTTGAAGATACTGAATAGCTTTATTTTTATCTAGAATTAGGGGAGATAAACACGATGTTGTTATCGATATAGATTTGTTTATTATTCGTTGTAACAGGATATTAGTGGAATAAGTAATGTTTTAGCAGCATTACTTATCTTGGAATGCAACATTCTCCGTTATTTTGGAGGATGGTACTTTTAATGAAGATCAGCTTGCGATTCCAATATCATCGTGGGATAAGAGTGTGTTTAAAACACAAGAACTGTATCCCAAAAGTTTGCATGCATAAGAAAGTGAAGTAATTAGATTCCAGAATAAGTAAAGAAAAAGATAAACTGGCAGAAGCAGGTTGAAAAACTTTGCCGGGACCGTTTTTAATTCAAATCTTTGAAAATGAAAAGTATTAGATTCCAGAATAAGCAAAGAAGAAGAAAAAGGAAATTCTTGATGAACAATTTTGATAAAGTAAGAATAGAATGCCAATCAATTGTTTTTTATACCTACATATATTTGGGTTTCTCACTGTATATGGATTCAAATCCTAAACCCTTGTGACAAATCATTAACACTGCGTTCTTTTGGGTAGATGTATTATTCACAAAGATTAGGAAACAATGATTAGTGAGTGAGTAGGTATTCCTTTGGAAATGTTACAAAGTGATGGGAGGAGATGATCAGGAAGATTCACTAAAAATCCAATTTCACTACCTACAGCGAGATTAGAGGGTAGCACGGTCAGATTTACCAAATTACCCTTTCACTTATATTCATTCTTCTTATTATGGAAAAACAACATAATAAAAATTAGTAACACAAATAATAATTTATTATGATTATAATAAAAATTTATTACTTTTAAAATTATTATAAAAAAAATCTCGACGTAAATAAATTATTTTCTACCTTATATATTAAATTTATTTTCATACAAAATATATTGTGTTATTCATTTTATACAAATAATTCTTTTATATTTTCAATCATTCAATAAAATTTATAAAAATAATTCTAAATCATTTATATATTTTTTTATATTATCTATGACAATAAAGACATTTTGGTAATCTAACTTTTTTATCTATTAAAAGCTTTTTTAATATGTCACAACAGTCAATTCAGTCACAAACTTCATTCCCTAATCCACTCCAAAATCACTTCTGAATCCCTTAAAATAAACAACACTAACTTTATCCTTTCATCCTTTCAATCTCTTCCTCTCCTTCTAATCCTTCTTCCTAAAAGACTAATATTGTGTTCGTTTGAGGTTGAACGGAGATGTGAAGACGGATTACATAGTAATTTCGACGTTCGTTTCAAAAGAATTAAGAACAAGAGAATGTAGGGATTAACAAGATTTATCAATTTTTCGATCTCACGTATTGGGAGGTCATTTGAGCTCATTCATTAATGAAATACAATTTTACCCTCTATGATTGAAAAGCTGGATCCGATCTCACCTCTAATGGAACATATCTTTGTGGGCATAAGAGTGAGAGATCTTATCCCACATAGAACATATTTGTATGCCTTAAAGGGAGGGGATTCAATCCTGCATGTGTAGATCTGATCTCAGGTACATAAACTTTATGTTACCATGTATCCTATTGGTGTCGGCCTGATGGTTAAACCTTGTTTTTCTTTGTTAATTTTTTTTTCAATTTTACTGGTTAAAATAAATTAACAAAAGAAATTTACTCATACAAATATAATTTTATACTACTTATTACATAAAGGATAAAATGGTAATATCATCAATACTTCTATTAAAACATATTTTTTAATTTATTATATCAATCAAATCTCTCACAAACTATCACAAAAATCACTTTTAAATCTACTTACAACCACCTCTAAATCCCTTAAAAAAAGAACACATAATTTATTCTTAAATCCACTCAAATCCATTCATTCCCTTTCTCTCAAATCTTCTCTTTTGGGAGGAATAATTTGAGGGAGATAGAGTGAATTTGAGGGTGAAGTTTATATTATCTTTTTTAAGGGATTTGTAGGTGATAGTGAAGTTAATTTGAGAGTAAAATTTGTGAAAGTTTGTGAACGATTTGACTTATGTGACTAATAAAAAATAAAATTTAGTAGATAATAAAGTAAGATTATTAGATTGTCTTTAGTGTTAAAAGTAATATAAAATGATATTTAGATAAGTTGTAATTAATTTTAATTTTTTTTATCATGAAAAAAATTATTATTAATATTTATTATTTCAATAAAATAAATATTATAATATAATTGATTTGAAAAATTATTTATTTTAATTTTTTTCTTTATTAATGCAGAAGAAAAAATTAAACATTTGTAATAATAATTTGAATAAAATAAATATTATAATATAATTGATTTCAAAAATTAGTTATTTGAAGGTTTTTTTTCTTTATTAAAGAAAAAAAAAGTTAAACATTTGTAATCATGAATTTAGAATAGATACAAGGAAAATGGAATCGGATAAATGCACCAAAAGCTTTTTTCATGAATTTGGAATAGAATACAACAAAAATGGAACCAGACAAATGCACCAAAGCTTTTGAAGTTTGAATCGGATCCAACTAAAATGTATCCAACTCCATTTACTTCTTTAAAAACACATTTGGTTCACTAAACCCGTTAGACTCCCACTTTCCTATCTTCGTGCTTCTCTGTCAATGACAACTATGGTAAAAAGGAACATATTAGTAAAAATGATAAAAGTTACTCTCAAATCTCTTTAAAATAGCTTGAGGTATAACGCTTTTTTTTTTTTTCATTCAACGGAAACGAACAAAATATAAGAGACTATATATGATATCACTTTTATTTTAGAAAAGAGAAAATATCCATTATATACTTTTAAATATAAGAAAATCTGTAAACAACTTAAAGGTGGACGGTAATTATGTGAATATAATGAAAATATATTTAATTTCTAAATTATATTTTTATCATAAATACGTAAGCAATTTAAATTCACTTTTATGACGGATAATTCCATCCTAGGTTCTCTCTAAGAAAAAATTGTTTGATTTATAGTTAAGCGAGTGCAACTAAAACTGATAATCTGATACTTGTATCAATTTTTATAGTAAAAAATATATTTAACCTTTTACTGGTTTTCATTTTCTTTCACTTTTTAAAATTTAAATGTAAAATGTATTCTTTATCTATACAAATGGGTTGGATCATCATAATTAGTATATGTCACTGATTTAAGATAATAAGTTTTTTAATATATGTACGTACTTTTTTTTATAAATATAATAAACACATTATCCAAAAAAAAAATTCTTTTGTTCTTCTAAGATTTAAATATGTTTATATTTCTTTGTTTATATTAAAGATAGATTGGAAATACGGATTTACAATTAAAAGTGGTTTTAGTTACATGTACAGTTATTGTATGTCAGGATCTTTATTTATGTGAAAAATTATCTATTTACTTTTTATTTATTTATTTATTATTATTATTATTTATTGATCAAACAAATATGTTTATGATTTAGAGGCCAACAACATGTAGTAAAACTTTAGAGGAATTAAATTAAGAGAAATCCAGATGAGATGAAAAAGTTACAAGAGACCTTGTGGAGATTTGTTGTGGATTAAACAAATACGAAGCATGAATTATTAACCAAATCCTTGGGTTAACCGACATTCTCATGATCATTCATTTTGTATTATTCTTATAACTTGTCTTTTAGGATTCATTTATATTTAATAACAGGTTTAATTAATCGGATGATATTCACTTTTATATAAATACCAGTATTCTTACCCGTGCAACGCACGGGATTTTGAATTTTAAAATTAAAAATTATAGTATATTTATTTTCTTCTATATTTAAATTATAGTATATTTCAAAAGTTGGTAAAATTGTTAAAGTATAATTAAATTTAATATAAATTTTA
>Ga0214542_1010764_pt1 | contig 13065 bp, 9 predicted proteins | sample CNSS1metaG_FD_160096 | JGI IMG/M metagenome (GOLD analysis project Ga0214542, IMG submission 160096) | Root nodule microbial communities from cowpea collected in UCLA plant growth center, Los Angeles, California, USA - CNSS1 | ecosystem: Host-associated > Plants > Roots > Nodule | place: USA...
CGTCTTCTTTCAAGAAACTCTTCAAAATACAAGGAAAAGGAAACTAGCCTGTGGGATATTGCTGGAGATGATTTTTCAATGGATGATAATGAAATTCTTGATATTGCTAGCCTATCTCTCGATGAACTAGAATTAGAAGTTGTATTTTTTGATGAAGATTAACATATATAAGACTCAAACATTATGATATTTTAAATGTTTTTTTATTATGAAATAAAATTATTAGATTTTAATATGTATATTGCCGTGTCCGTGTCTTATACTTTTTCAATTTTGCCGTATCTCCGTATCCGTGTCTGTGTCGTGTCCGTATCCGGGCATCACAGCTCCACTCTCATTTCTACCCAATGTGGGACTTTGACTCACATTTGGATTCCTAACACATAGAATTCAGTTAAAGGCCAACGCTTAGCTGGATCGTGACTCTCAATCACAACATCCACAAAGCTAGTGGAATACTTCGTCGGCCTTTCTTTGATTTGACCATTTGAAAGCATGTCCCATATACCTAAGATCATGTAGGGTACAGTCTACCAATGCCTCTTTGAAGGCTCGCATTAAACTCGGGGCCTCGATCTTCCGATCCTGTCGCTTCACTAATGTGTAGAATCTCATTAAAATCACCGATAAAGAGAGAGCCTACTGAAAGTGAATTTTCATTTACTGACTTGCATTTTTATTCTTTTCTGCTCTAATTTTTCTTTTATATATTCTACTTACACTATAATTTTTGGATTAAAATACGAATTGATGCTAGAAGAAAATTCGTCGGAACAAGAAACAAGTAAATGCCCAATCAATTCAAGAAGAAATAGAAAATGAAGGAAAAAACGATTCGAGCTTATATCAAAATATTCAATGAAATCGATAATAGATATAAACCTCTTTAGCAAGATAATTCTTTATTGATCTTCAATTCTTCTCGAATTTCCAGAATCTTCTAGGATCAACTTTCTCTCTTCCAATTTGCTTCTAACTTCTTAATTTCTTTCATCCAATAAAGATTCCTTGCTCTTTGGTTGATAATAGGAGAATGAATGGTAAGAGAGAGAAATTGGATCAGGAGAGCGTTATTAGAGGATCTATGATGCTCTGACATGCCTCATAAATGATATGTCCCGTGTCCGATACGTATCGGACGCCCACACTCATACGATACTTGTAGGACACACTATGTCCAATTTGAAAGATATTTTTTTATCGTTGACATGATTTTGACAATTAAAATAAGGAACAAATCTTACATTATCATTACTTTTCGCATATTGAATATTAGATAGATAAATTAAATTCATTTTTGTGCTAGTTGACAATGTGTTAGTTGACACTTTCAAACTTAACATGTATATACACGTCGTGTCCCGTGTCCTATATTTTTTCAATTTAGCCATATTTTCGTGTTCATGTCCGTATCGTATCTGTTTTTGTATTCGGGCAACATAGGCGAGGATTTTCTGGAAAGGAATCCAGAACCGTGTGAAGGAGTGGGCCTTTCCTCAATGAGATTCGAGAGGGGATGAAAAGGTTGGATGACCTTGAATATATATTGCTGCATGAGGAAGTGAATCGTTTGTGTTTGCGGGTTTTGTAGAGAAGAAGAAGAGAATTGGAGAAATAAGAGGATTCGTGTTGTGTTGGTGTGGGTCATGGCTCCTCAGAAAGTGGGGATATCCGTGGGTTTTTGTATGTGTGTTTTGTTTTGTGAAAGTGTTGAAGCGTCTGGTGTTGGGGGGTGGATCGGTTAGTTGGTTGAGTTTGTTAGGTTAGTTGGTGGACTTAATGAGTTTAGGTTTTGTGCATGAATTAGTGAGTGTATTCGGGTTATTGTGTGTGTTACGTGAGAAGAGGAGGTAGCAGTGGCGGAGCATATAAGGGGCAGGCGGGTGCCACGGCCCCCCTCCCCAATTTTTTATTTATTTATTTTTTATTATTTTACATTTAATTTTTTTTAAATATTTTAAATTATTTATATTTTTTAAATTAAATACTATTATATTCAAAATTAATAAAAATTAAATTAATTATTTTTTATTTATTTTATAAAGTACAACAATAAATAATAAAATATAAAATTAAATATATAAGAAAACAAAATTATTAAGATATTTTTTATTTTTTTTCTTAATTATTTTTTGAGTTTTTGATATATTGTATTATTCTTTTATGTTTATTTATTTTCTTTTGTTACTAAAAAAAAGTTAGGCATAAATTCAGTATTTCTATTCTCATCTTTTTATATTTTCTATTCCATTATTAAATAAATAAATAAGGTAATTTCCTCTTGTCTCACTTGATAGTAAACTATTTCTTTAACATTTAGTATTATTTTTTTATCTCATGACCTTCTTGTATATTAATTTTTTATTAATATAGAAGAAGAAACAATGTACTATGTGATTTTTCATAGTCAATTTTTAATTGTAACTTGATTATTATAGTTTTTTTAGTAATTATATGTCTCAACTTTTGATTAGATTATGATAAATTATTTTTTAGTCTTAAACTTATTTTCTAAATAGGTATATTAATGAAAAATAAAAGAATAAATTTATTTTTTAAAATTGATAGAGAAACTACTGGTGAAGATGAAAACATGATAATATGGTTATTTATCACATAATAATAAAGTGAAAGTTTGTGAATATTTTTTGAATCAAATGTATGTTAATAAAACGGAAGATGAATATTTTGCAGATAATATGATTATTTACATCCAAAAAAGTTAACTGAAAAATCTAATTATAATCAATTTCCATGAGTTCAAAAATATGACAAAAACAATAGACATTCCTTTAGATTATGTAATTTCTTTGATAATTATATATGTACTAGATTATGTATTCATTTTTATTGAATTAGTCACAAAAATATTAAATATATAAATTTTGAATATATTATTTTGGCTCCCCTAAAAATTTTAGTGAAGATCCGCCATTGGGAGGTAGTGTGGCAGTGAGTGTTAAGTGTTGCTGTGAGGTTTGAGTGAGTGCAGTGAGAGTGTGCGTTATGCGTGGGTGTTATTAGAATGAGTGAATTGTGAGGAAAAAGAAAATGAGTGCATGGTGCAGGTGTGTGTGATGCGTCAATGGTATGGAGTGGGTGTACAAGTTACATGAGAGAGAGAAGATGTGAGGGGGTGTGGATCCCACGGTGTGTGAGAGATAAAAAAAATGAAAAGAGAGAGAAAAAAATGACACGTCTTGTATAGGAGGAGATTTTTGGAGGAAAGAAAAGAAGAAAACATAGATACGGTTCGAAATAAGAATTGTACTTTTTGAAAGAAGATTATGACTGGTAAGAAAATAGAAAATAAGGTGTGTTAAAAGGAAAACTTTCCACTATTTTTAATTAATTTAACCAATTCATTTTTCTTTTCATTTTTGTTTTATTATTATTTTTATTTTTATCTTTCTTTTACCCTTTATTTCATTTATTTTTATCCCTTTATTATTATTATTATTTACCATTTACTTTTTTTTTAATATTTAAAAATCATTTTATTTGTCCGAACGAAATTGGATGTTGACATAATTGCATAATATGTTTAGTTGGTTAAATTCAGGTGGCATGAGACTTATCTGAATTGAACAATAGATTTTGTAATCTGGGATAAGTGGATTTACATTTGAATCAAGGAGTCAATGCATTTTAATCATGGTTTCATTAACCATTTTTAATAGCATTTTGAATCTGCCAAACCTCTCTAACTTGTGTTCTATTAGAACCTTTTATTGAAAACAATGGTCATTGGGAGATGACCTTGAAAGAACTCCGAGTACTACATTTAAATTATTTATTTGATTGGGTATGATAATGATCATTTGTCTCTATGCATCTTTTATTAAATCATGTTTGTTGAGCTATGATTCTTTTATTAAATCATATTTATTGAGCTAAATGTCTAGTATTAAATGTTTGCATGTTATATGTATAGAGTGTGATATTAATTCTAGAATGTTCAAAATTATAATTAGCTTACCCTTTCTTTTTTGTATTGTTGTTATGTTTTCTTTTGCAATGATCATTGTTATCGCTTGTAGTGACAGTGATAGTGACAGTGATAATGAGACTAAAAAATAAGGGTGTGGATCACTAATGGGAGTTTGAAAGAGTAGTTTTATGCATGTATGGATGGATATATTATGTAGTGTAAAATCATAGTCCTTCTTTTAATTTTGAATTATGTGGAAACTAACTTTTTTTTATAAGCTTTGCAACAAACGACTCTAATTACGTTTTGAATAGATTTAAGCATGTCTCATGTTTGCTTGGTTTGTTTTACTTAATATCTATCATGTATGCGATCTATAAATAGAATTTCTCTCTATTTTCAGAGTGTTACAAGTATCATTAAAAATTATGAATAAATATTATTAAATATATACATAATTTTTGGGGACAGGGAGGTACAAATATATTTTACTTTATTAATTTCAAAATATCTCCCCGAAAGAAAAAAAAACATCATTATTGCTTTATCCACTCAAGTCATACCTACTTCCGTAAAACTGAGTTTGGTCTTCCATCATGAAGCTCTCTAGATAGCTCTACGTTAGGTGAGAAAACTCCACCCATTTCCATATTGCATATCCTATTTAACCCTCCGTAATTATACACGTAATTATATATCATTGAGAAGAAAATGAAGATCTCATACCACCAATCTTAATTTTTTATATTTATTTATTTCAACACCTTTAATTTTATTTTTATCTAAATTTTACTAAATGTAAAATTTAAAAACCTAAAATATTTTTTTTTAAATTAGAAAAGTGAATTTTATTAAAATATAATGAAAGTGAATGTCATTCATAAAATAAAATAGAGGAATTGTTGAAAATTATAGAAAACTTTAGCGTCTTTTTATTTAAATAATTAAAAATGTGATTGTTTATTTTAAAACTACATAGAATGAGTATCATATACCGTATAACCTATTCTTGGCAAGTGAATTTTCTTAAGGAAACATATTAAATGAATATAATCAAATTCATAAAAATTTAATTCTTTAATCTATGTAATGACAATTTTAATTAATTAAATACTATAAACTTGATACAAAATTATCAAAGATATTAAATTCCATTTTATTTTTCGTTCTAAGTTATTAATAGTTTGTTAATTTTACATTGATTTCATTAAGCAAACCCTTTAAAATAAAATAGTGTTGTAAGAATAGAAACTACAAATAGGAAAACACCATACATCACAACTACTACAATCTCGATCTATATATATATATATATATATATATATATATATATATATATATATATATATATATATATTCAAACTCCGAAACCATTCAAAACCAACAATTATGACTATTTCAAAAGTTGAAAATGTGGTATTTTCCTAAAATAACTAAAACCCCATCTTTAAAAGCCCATTTACATCACCATTATTCCTCAGACCTGTAAGAAAATAACATAACAAAGCCATACACATTTGTTTCATCAACAACACTTGCAGGTCTCAAACAAAGTCACATTTATTCATCATGGACATGAGGAAGATTGCTTGCGCTGCTCTCATCGCCGCTGCCTCCGTTAGTGCTGTCGTGGCTACCGTCGAGGTTTCTGCCCCTGCCCCTGGACCTAGCAGTGGAGCCTCAACTATTGTACCGCTTGTCAGCTCCTTGGTTGGTGCCTCTGTCTTGTCTTTCTTTGCCTTGTTACACTAAGCTTTCATGGCAAGAGGTTAATGGAAGAGTCATCAGTAAGGAATAATAGAAAGAGTGGATGATGTGATCTTGTAACAAATTCATTTAATATGTTAATTATACCACAAATATATGTGATAATAGCTATGAAAATATAATATTAGTCTTAAATGAGACTCTAATAGCATCATTAAGAATGCAAAAGCAAATGAGAAAGAAGAAAAAACTAGTTAGAATTGGTCCAACCATTCTAAAATGAAAATAAATTTTAAAAATAATATATAAATAACGTCGACTAAAGACACTCAAAATTCAACACAATGTTAATTTTTTGTCGTCAATGCTAACGATGAATAAATATAAAAATAGAAAAGAAATAACCACCATGGACTATTACGACACTAAAATGGACATTGCAATTTAATTTTATATTGAAAATTAAACTTAAAGTTTGTCAGACTAACGCTATGGAAGGATATATATATATATATATATATATATATATATATATATATATATATATATATATATATTATTCACATATATAAAATAAATAAAAAATATATTTTATATTTATTATATAATTTATATATATATATATATAAAAGCAAAAATGATATAAATTGTGTTGGTCATTGGGACACTAATGAATACTACAATTTAATTTTGAATTAAAAATTGAATCATAGCATAAGTTAGACCAACTCTAAGAAGTCATAAATGTAAAATTTCAAAATAAGTGTTGCGTGTTGTTTCTGAGATGCACAAAGGGTCAAGTTTCAATAATAAAAAAATTAGAGCATTTGATTGGATTTGTCGACGCTTTAGATTTTATAATAAAAATAAAAATAAAAATAAATTCTTTAAAAATGTTTCTGTTGACTTGGCGGATGCATTTCAAATAAGTTTTTCATATGAGATTTACAGTGTTGATATAGCCAACGCTATGTGAAAGTTAATACGTGAAAGTTAGTAAAGTTAGAAACATTTTAGAGTCTAGGTTTCCTCCATTTTCTTTCCATAAAATTGAACACCATTACGCTCGCGAATGTGCTTCGTCCAAGCTTACGTCCTTTTCATAGTTTGTCTTGGTTGAGCTTATTGAGAGTTTGCGCAAGATTGCAAGCCGTACACTTTTGAAGGGGATGCAATTTGTACCCTGTGAAGTAAGAAGAATATAGACCTGGTATGTAATCAAAATTCCCCATGTTATTGTTCATTTTATCCATTGCGGAACCATAATCTTTGAATTTTTTTTCCCAATCATGGTCCCCAACATTGAAGGCGGAGCTGTTTATGAACAGAAATAAGAAGTGTTTTGTTTGTTAAGGTAAAGGTTAATGGTTGGATCTGAAACCCTGAATTTGAATTAGAGGTTAATTTTATGACCGAGTTCATTAAAAAATTTAGTACATATTTGATTTTGATTTTTGTTGTGATTGAATGACCTATTGTGGAGGTTGAACAAAGACTTTTGCATGGAGGGGAATCCTTTGTTGGCATGGTGTTAAAGGTTAGGTGAGTTCTGTGCATGAAATTGTTTTAGTTGTTGCTATATACATTTTCATAATGTCTATGCTTTTTTCAATGTCTATGTTTTTTGTGTAAGTTGTATCTGTGTTTTTTCTTTAAAGTTAAAACTTAGGCTCTTTTTTTTATATAAATATAGTTAGTAAACCTATACATAATATGCACTTGAACTAGTAGTCTACTCCTATTGTGTTTTTGTTAATCCTGCTAATTTATTCATAAATGAAGATTTGTTTGTTTAAAACTACTACCAATAACTCATAACAGGCTAATGAGCATTTAAAATGAACATGTAAATTAAGAAAATTATTTATAAAAGGAAATATAAAATAACAATGTCCTCTATTATTCAAACAAAAGCTATCATCTGAAAAATTAAGGGATACTATTTTAAAAAGATATTTTTCTCCACTTTGTTTGTCATTGCTTTGTGCTATGCAACAACAAGATGAAGTGATTTTTTGGTAGAATTTTGAAAAAAAAAAGGTTAGATTCATTATGCTTTTGGAGAAGCAGAGTTCAAGTTTGTGCAATTCATTTTAAAATTTTAGTTCTTACCTACTTCACAAGAGGTTTGTATAATTAACTCTACCTCTTTCCTACGATGCCTAGGGATTTGTTGATGGTGATCATCATGATAATGACTATTATACACCTCTTCAAGTCTAGAGAAGTAAGGGACCTCATTATGTTCTCACCTTCTATATGATCCCTGACGTTGTTTACTCCTTTGTTTGTTTTCCTTTTGCACAAGTTGAGCAAGCATGCTCTTCAAACCTCATCTCTTTTTCTAAATTCCTTTTGTCATTTTCTAAATTTTCTTTAAAGTTTCCAATCTCATCTCTCAAGTTCATTCCTCATTAGGGTTCTCATTGCTTCTATGCACACTATAATTCCTTGTATGTCTAGAATGACAATGATCACTCCTTTTTTATCAAAAGATTTTCTCAAAGTTTGAAAGGCTTTTACAAAAATGGAGTGACATAGGTTTTCACAAAAAAGATTTTTCAAAGAGTGTGTGTGCAAGTTTATGTATTTGCACGTGAAGGGGGATTAATGGGTCATTTTGGGGTGCAAAATACATATAACATCTTGCATGAGCATTTTTATTGGCCTCATATGAAACATGATGTGCATACATTTTTGTGATAAGCGTATTGATTGCAAGAAAGCTAAATGTAAAGTCATACCAAATTGTTTGTATAATCCATTACATGCTCCAGAACTATCTTGGATTGATATTTCTATGGTCTTTGTTTTAGGTTTGTGATGACTCATTATTTTGATGGATGTTTAGTGCTTATTTGTCTATTGTTAGTGCATTTTCATCTATTGGGCTTCATTAGACCAATAATTCAGTTTTTTACTAATTTGGATTTAGTGCATTTTAGACGTCTAATTTTCGTTTGTAATTATTTTTAGGGTCTTTTTTGTGAAGCAATAATTGGTTTGGACACTTCATCTTGAGCTGAGAAAGTTGTGCCACTTCAACCCTATTTCCATGTCAACATTTAGGCCTAGAGTGGCAATTTTGTAATTTTGTCGCCCACAATGGCAGATTTGTAATTCTGAACATGTTTGGTGATGTGACCAAGTTGGGTTTAGGGTTTTAGGGACCAGAACCTCTATTTTTGTTTTGGTCTTCTCTTTTCACGTTTGGAGAGACCTTATAAGAGCCATTTGAAGGCAACCACTCTATTTTCATATTTTGGTTCATTTTGGACAACACCCAACTTAAGGTTTCACATTCTAGTTTGATTGTTTACGTTTCTAGTTCAATTTATCCCTTTCCATGATGCATTTTCACTCTATTTTGTTTTCTAATTTGAATCCCATGGAGAATTAATTTTGTGTATTCTTTGGAAAAGAATGAAATGAAATCTTGAGGTTCTTTTTCAAATTGTGCTTTTGTTCTGTTTACTTCTTCAATCTTTGTTTTTATTAAGAATATGAATTTGAATGATGATTAATCTCATATTCGTGTTTCTACACCTTAATCAACCTATGTTCATGCTTAATGGGTATGTGTTATTCACAACATGATTAATCTGTGGGTGTGAGTTGATTGAAGCAAGCTTTGCTTAATTGCATAAATAAACCTGTGTTAATCTCTGCTTAGTTGGTTAATTTCGGGTTTCATGAGAGTAAACTGGACATAACAATTAATTTAGTGACCTTTGATCAGTGGAGTTTCATTGAATCCAAGGAGTCAATACGTTTTCATTGACTATTTATTGAATTTATTTTTGTTTGCTATTCTGTCAAATTGCGTTTTGAAACTAAACCCATATTTTTTGTTGTGTTTGAATCCTTTGATTGAGGACATTGATCACTAGAGATGACCTTTGGATAACGTCTTGAGTACTACATTTAAACTATTTTATTTTTTCGAGTACGACCTCGATTACTTGCTTCGGTCGAAAGGAGGAAAATAATCAATTTTCATAGTGGTTGATAGGTGTTCTAAGATGGTTCATTTTATACCTTGTAAGAAAGTAGATGATGTATGCATGTTGCTAACTTATTTTTCAAAGAAGTGGCAAGATGACATGGCTTGCCTAAAAGTATTGTAAGTGACTGAGATTTCATATTTTAGTCACTTCTGCAAGACTTTGTGAAGGTAACATTGGAACTAAATTATTGTTTTCAAAAACTTGTGACCACAAATAGATGGACAAACTAAGGTGTTGCATAGTACCATTTATACTCTTCTTAGAGCAACAATTAAGAAAAATCTTCGAACTTGGGAAGAATATTTATCATGTGTTGAATTTGCTTACAACATGGTTGTACATAATAATACTCAATTGTCACCATTTGAAATTATTTATAGTTTTAATCCTTTAACTCCTTTGGATTTGTTACCATTACCTAACATTTCTCAATATAAGGACAGGATAAGATGAAGCAAAATATGTCAAGAAGTTACATGAGAAAGTGAAGGCCCAAATTGAGAAGAAAATGGAAGGGTATGCAAAATATGCCAACAAAGGAAGAAAAAAAAAAAGGTCACATTTGAACTAGGTGACTAGGTATGGGTGCATTTCAAAAAAGAGTGGTTCCCATAAAAAAGAAGAAGTCTAAGCTTATGCCAAGAGGGGATGGTCCTTTTAAAGTATTGACCATGATAAATGATAATGCCTACAAACTAGATTTGCCAAGTTAGTATGGTGTAAGTGATACTTTTACTGTGGATGATCTATCAGTGTTCGATGTAGGTGATGATTTATCAAATTTGAACACAAAACCTTTTGAAGAAGGGGGAATGATGTGGACATCATTGACAAGGGTCAAGTTTTTAACAATCATGAAGTTTATATTCAAGATGAAATGGAAGCCCAAGACCCAATACAAGGCTTAAGAGGGTCCATGACAACAAGAGCTAAATTCACCTAGGAAACTTTGAAAAAGATGGTGGTTAGTCTAATGGAGGTGTAGTTACATGATAGGACCCAACATGTGAAGAAGCTACTCACATGTAGTGTTTGCTTGGAACAAGAACAAAAGGCTCAATTGTTAGACTCTTGATAAAAGACCTAAGAACTTATTTATGTGATATTTTTTCTTTGGTAAAAATGGGTATAAATAATTTGGGAATGAAGGGAATAAACATAATTTTTAGTTATAATTTAATAGAGCTTAGTTGCATAGTCTATTCAAATACCTAGATTCCCTATTTAATGCAATATAGGGCATAACCAGATATCAATCTGCAGATATAGTAAGACAAATGAATAATATGCATGTATGGTATGATTTGCTTAGGAAAAACTTGCTAAAACTTATCTAAACTACCTAAATTGAATGCAAAACTTAACTAATTATGAACTAAATGAATATGGAATAAGTAATGCATGCATAAACTATGCTGACATATGATATTTATTCTCTGAAAGTGCCTTAAAATGATGAAATCATAATGCACAACATGTGTTTAATGAAAATCTTAAAAGAGAACCTAATGCTTGAAAGGTGTTTGACAAAATGCTTGTGAGAATGGGATTGGATTTATGCAATGCAAAGCATACAAAAAAAATTAAGGGTTAAATATGTTTTTAGTCCCTGAACTTTGACTCAAAATTGGAATTTGTCCCTGTCTGAAACTTCGATACATTTTGGTCCCTAAACTTTATAAATGGATGAATATAGTCCTTTTTAACCCAATTATGTTAACTTTTTTTGACGTGTTGAACGCTTTTCATATTAGTATTAGAGTTTTTTACACTGTTTGACACATTCTTGGTTCAATATCTACTGAGAAATATGTTTGACACTTCAAAAAAAGTTAACGTAATTGAGTTAAAAGGACTATATTCATTCATTTTTAAAGTTTAGAGACCAAAATATATTGAAGTTTCGGACATGGACGAATTCCAATTTTGGGTCAAAGTTCAGGGACTAAAAACATACTTAACCCAAAAATTAACTACACTAAAAACAACTGAAATTTATGTTGAGATTCAATTAAACATGCACACAACTCTCTACTCGAAGAAAAATGCAGAAAACAAGAAAATGTGTTATGGCATGGCTTATGAATAAGAGCTTGATGCGATTATGATGTATGAGCAAGTTATGATGAGAAACAAATGATACAAATCATTCACAAATGAATGCAAGTGCAAACTAGAACTATCAATTCACTCTACAATTGCGAAAATCGAAAATCCCCAAAAATGAACCCTAATTAACAGAATAAATGGTAAAAGTGAATTCACACTAAATTCCACTTCATTTATGATGTGATTTCAGTCAGGATTCACTTTTCAGCTTTATTATGAATTTTACTCTACTTTTGTTATTCAAGAGTCACTATGAACATCTTGAATGAATATAAGTCCACTATGTGCTCACGAAATCATAATAATGACTATGCATATACTATGATCTAGCATGTTACAAAAGCAAAATTTCATTCGCTATCAATTTGAAAGCAATTGTTAAGTTGAAAAAGAAAAACGAATTAAAATCATGTAAGAACAATGAGATGAATGAGTTTAATCAGTTAGAATTAACAAAAAATATTATAGATGGAAGGTATCACTGAAATCACAAACAACATTTTGAGTTCATGACCAAAGCTCTCTCTATGGAGTTCAAAGTTCATAAAATTAACAACTAAAACTACAAGAGAGAGGAAACTTGAAGATCAATCTCCTTTAGCTAGATATGTAGTTTGAGATTCAATCGAAACTTCAAGGACAAATCCTAAACACTGGTGGAAATATAATCAAATGTTGTGAAGTGTGGTTGTTCATAGCCTCTCGAGAGCTCTTTTGATCTTGATTCTTGTATACGTTTCTACTTTCTCCAAACTTCGAGAACTTCCTTTACTAATTCAGATTTCACTTGCTAAACATGTTTACTCACTCCTTGCAGCAGGTCAATTTTTAGTTTGGCTTTTCCTTTCTAGTTAGACTTCTTCTCTTGGGTTAACAGGTCTCATGTCTTCCTACATAGTTTTTTCTCCTTCACTGGCTATTTTTGGTTGTTGTAGTTGTGTAAAATTGTCCTTTAGAGTCCTTAACATGCTACAACATGTTACGTCTCTAGCCTCGGCCCTTTGCAGGTCATATGGCAGCAACAAATTCAACTTCAAGTCAATGGCCTATAGCAATTCACTACAAAAAAACATGTAAATACCGACGTTTATTTTTGTAATTTACGTCATTTTTAACTGTCGTTATTTACTTGAGCGACGGTTTCCTGAAATATGGTAATTCTTGCCGTCACAAAGTATAATACAGCGGTTATAGATGAACCGCCGCAACAACCATCATTTTATACAACGTATAAAGTGACGGTTTAAAGAGGCAAAAAAACGTCAGTTAAAGCTGACGTAATATTTTTACTGGATGACAAATATAATGTGA
>Ga0214542_1010767_pt1 | contig 13059 bp, 8 predicted proteins | sample CNSS1metaG_FD_160096 | JGI IMG/M metagenome (GOLD analysis project Ga0214542, IMG submission 160096) | Root nodule microbial communities from cowpea collected in UCLA plant growth center, Los Angeles, California, USA - CNSS1 | ecosystem: Host-associated > Plants > Roots > Nodule | place: USA...
AAATCTTGTTTAGGGAGTTTTATTTTCTAAAAGCTTAGACATCTACAAATATAATGAAGAAGATTATAAATTTTATAACAAAAGGAATAATTCAACTCACAAAATGCACCAATGGTCTAGTGGTAGAGTGGTCAAATTTACGTCATCAATCACAAATTGATGATGTTGAACATCATTCTCAACTATTTTTTTCTTCTTCATTTTTTGCGATTAAGAAATCTCATTAGTGATTAATATTAGTCTTTTATTTAATGTTACTTTTTTAATTTCAATAAGAAGGTGAACTATAAAAAAATGTTTATATAGCTCATAAATTTTTAACTAAAGAACCAACCTTTTAAATTCTTGTTCATTTTTGGTTTTTAATTTTTCTTCCTCAATACATAATGATAGTTTGTTCTAAGGATAAGAGTGGATTCAATATTTTAAAACATAAAAAAGGTATAATACTTGTAAAGTTTTATTTATTAAAAATCGTAAACATTGATAAATTAAATGATGAACATTATAAAGTCTATGTCTAAATGAGAAATTGATTCCATGAAGAGTCGTCTAATGCTAGAATACAACCATAATACGTGTTGCAGATTTTTGTGCTTGATTTTCGTCTTGTGCATCGTTGTGAGAGATATGGTGATTAATGTGTTTGAAATTTTGGGGTGAATTTTTCGTGATCGTTCACAAAATGATGATGAAGTACATGATTCTAAGCTCTACATTTTTTCATGATATTTTTCAATTAAGAATCTTGTTTAGTGAGCTTTTTTTATTAAAAGCTAGACATTCGTAAATATTATGAAGAAGACTTTAAATTCCATAATCAAATGAATAATTCAATTCACGAAGTGCAAAAATGGTCTAGTGGTAGAATAGTACCCTGCCACGGTACAGACCCGGGTTTGATTCCCGGCTGGTGCATGTGGGTGTGAGCTGTGATGTATAATGTCTTTTCAATTGATGGGTCAACTTTATGTCATCAATCAAAAATCAATGATGTTGAACATGATTCTCAGGGTTTTTTTTTCTTCTTCATTTTTTGCGATTAAGAAATCTCATTAGTGATTAATATTAGTCTTTTATTAAATATTACTTTTTTAATTTAAAAAAGAAGGTGAACTATAAAAAAAATGTTTATATAGCTCATAAATTTTTAACTAAAGAACCAACCTTTAACATTCTTTTTCGTTTTTGGTTTTTTATTTTCGTCCTCAATACATAATGATAGTGTGTTCTAAGGATTAGAATGGATTCAATATTTTAAAACATAAAAAAAGGTATAATACTTGTACAGTTTTATTTATTAAAAATCGTAAATATTCATAAATATAATGATGAACATTATAAAGTCTATGTCTAAATGAGAAATTGATTCCATGAAGAGTCGTCTAATGCGAGAATACAACCATAATACGTGTTGCAGATTTTCGTGCTTGATTCTCGTCTTGTGCATCGTTGTGAGAGTTATGTTGATTAATGTGTTTTAAATTTTGGGGTGAATTTTTCATCATCGTTCACAAAATGATGATGAAGAACATGATTCTTAGCTCTACATTTTTTCATGATATTTTTTGATTAAGAAATCTTGTTTAGGCAGTTTTTTTTATTAAAAGCTTAGACATTCGTAAATATAATGAAGAAGATTATAAATTCCATAATCAAATGAATAATTCAATTCACGAAGTGCACTAGTGGTTTAGTGGTAGAATAGTACCCTGCCACGGTACAGACCCGGGTTCGATTCCCGGCTGGTACATGTGGGTATGAGCTATGATGTCTAATGTCTTTTCAATTGATGGCTCAATTGTACGTCATCGTTCACAAATCGATGATGGTTAACATGATTCTGAGCTCTTCATTTTTTGTTGATATATTGCAATTAAGAAATCTTGTTTACGGAGTTTTATTTTCTAAAACCATAGACATCCACAAATATAATGAAGAAGATTATAAGTTTGATAACGAAATGAATAATTCAACTCACAAAATGCACCAATGGTCTAGTGGTAGAGTGGTTAAATTTACGTCATCAATCACAAATTGATGATGTTGAACATCATTCTCAACTTTTTTTTTCTTCTTCATTTTTTGCGATTAAGAAATCTCATTAGTGATTAATATTAGTCTTTTATTTAATGTTACTTTTTTAATTTCAATAAGAAGGTGAACTATAAAAAAATGTTTATATAGCTCATAAATTTTTAACTAAAGAACCAACCTTTAAAATTCTTGTTCATTTTTTGTTTTTAAATTTTCTTCCTCAATACATAATGATAGTTTGTTCTAAGGATAAGAGTGGATTCAATATTTTAAAACATAAAAAAGGTATAATACTTGTAATGTTTTATTTATTAAAAATCGTAAACATTGATAAATTAAATGATGAACGTTATAAAGTCTATGTCCAAATGATAAATTGATTCCATGAAGAGTCGTCTAACGGTAGAATACAACCATAATACGTGTTGCAGATTTTTGTGCTTGATTCTCGTCTTGTGCATCGTTGTGAGAGATATGGTGATTAATGTGTTTGAAATTTTTGGGTGAATTTTTCGTCATCGTTTATAAAACGATGATGAAATACATGATTCTAAGCTTTACATTTTTTCATGATATTTTTCAATTAAGAAATCTTGTTTAGGCAGCTTTTTTTATTAAAAGCTTAGACATTCGTAAATATTATGAAGAAGATTATAAATTCCATAATCAAATGAATAATTCAATTCACGAAGTGCACCAGTGGTCTAGTGGTAGAATAGTACCCTGCCACGGTACAGACCCGGGTTTGATTCCTCGTTGGTGCATGTGGCTGTGAGCTCTTATGTCTAATGTCTTTTCAATTGATGGGTCAATTGTACGTCATTGTTCACAAATCGATGATGTTGAACGTGTTTATGAGCTCTTCATTTTTTTTTGATATTGCGATTAAGAAATCTTGTTTACGGAGTTTTATTTTCTAAAACCTTAGACATCCACAAATATAATGAAGAAGATTATAAGTTTTATAACAAAATGAATAATTCAACTCACAAAATGCACCAATGGTCTAGCTGTAGAATGGTACCCTGCCATGGTATAGACCCGGGTTTCGATTGTCGGCTGATGCATGTGAATTTGAGCTATAATGATTCATGTATGTTCAGTTCATGGGTCAATTTTATGTCATCAGTTAAAAATCAATGATGTTGAACATGATTCTCAGGTTTTTTTTTCTTCTTCATTTTTTGCGATTAAGAAATCTCATTAGTGATTAATATTAGTCTTTTATTTAATGTTACTTTTTTAATTTCAATAAGAAGGTGAACTATAAAAAAATGTTTATATAGCTCATAAATTTTTAACTAAAGAACCAACCTTTCACATTCTTCTTCATTTTTGGTTTTTAAATTTTCGTCCTCAATATTTAATGATAGTGTGTTGTAAGGATAAGAGTGGATTCAATATTTTAAAACATAAAAAAGGCATAATACTTGTAAAGTTTTATTTATTAAAAATCGTAAACTTGATAAATATAATGATGAACATTATAAAGTCTTTGTCCAAATGAGAAATTGATTCCATGAAGAGTCGTCTAAAGCTAGAATACAACCATAATACGTGTTGCAGATTTTCGTGCTTGATTCTCGACTTGTGCATCGTTGTGAGAGTTATGGTGATTAATGTGTTTTAAATTTTACATTCGTGTTCGTCCTCAACACATAATGATAGTGTATTCTAAGGATAAGAGTGGATTCAATATTTTAAAACATAAAAATGGTATAATACTTATAAAGTTTTATTTATTAAAAATCGTAAACATTCATAAATATAATGATGAACATTATAAAGTCTATGTCCAAATGAGAAATTGATTCAATGAAGAGTCGTCTAATGCTAGAATACAACCATAATACGTACAGACCCGGGTTCGATTGTCGGCTGGTGCATGTGAATTTGAGCTATGATGATTCATGTTTGTTCAGTTGATGTGTCAATTTTACGTTATCAGTCACAAATCGATGATGTTGAACATGATTCTCAGGTTTTTTTTTTTCTTCTTCATTTTTTGCGATTAAGAAATCTCATTAGTGATTAATATTGGTCTTTTATTTCATGTTAGTTTTTTAATAGCAGGGTTAAGTATATAAAAAAGGTTTATATTTCTCACATATTTTAAACTAAAGAACCAATATTTCACATTCTTATTCGTTTTTTGGTTTTTAAATTTTTGTCCTCAACATATATTGATAGTATATTCTAAAGATAAGAGTGGGTTCACTGTTTAAAAACATAAAGAAGGTACAATACTTCAAATGTTTTATTTGTTAAAAATCTCAAACATTCATAAACATAATGACGAACATTATAAGGTTTATGTCGAAATGAGAAATTGATTCCATGAAGCGCTAGTGGTGTAGTGGTAGAATACTACCCGACTAGGTATTGTACATCTTCGGGCTTGATTCTCGGCTTGTGCATCGTTGTGAGACTTATGGTGATTAATGTGTTTTAAATTTTTGGGTCAATTGTTCGTCATCGTTCACAAAACGATGATGAAGAATATGATTCTAAGCTCTACATTTTTTCATTATATTATGCGATTAAGAAATCTTGTTTAGAGAGTTTTATTTATTAAAAGCTTAGACATTCGTATTTATAATAAAGAAGATTATAAATTCCATATCCAAATGAATAATTCAACCCACGAAGTGCACCAATGGTCTAGTGGTAGAATGGTACCCTGCCACGTTACAGACACGGATTCGAATCTCGGGTGGTGCTTGTCGGTTTGAGCTATGATGATTCATGTTTGTTCAGTTGATGGGTCAATTTTACGTCATCAGTCACAAATCGATGATCTAGAATATGATTCTCAACTATTTATTTCTTCTTCATTTTTTGCAATTAAGAAATCTCATTAGTGATTAATATTAGTCTTATATTTAATGTTAGTCTATTAATTTCAATCCCAAGGTGAATAATAAAAAATGTTTATATAGCTCACAAATTTTATACTAAAGAACTAATCTTTCATATTCGTGTTTGTTTTCTGTTTTTAAAATTTTTTTCCTCAATACATAGTGATAGTGTATTCTAAAGATAAGAGTGGGTTCAATATTTTAAAACATAAAGAAGGTATAATACTTATAAAATTTTATTTATTAAGAAGCTTAAAAATTCATAAATAAAATGATGAACATTATAAAATCTATGTCCAAATGAGAAATTGATTTAATGAGGCACTAGTAGTCTAGTGGTAGAATACTTCCCTACTACGTACTATAGATGTTCGTGCTTGATTCTCAGCTTGTGCATCGTTGTGAGAGCTATGGTGATTAATTTGTTTTTTAAATTTATGGGTCAATTGTTCGTCATTGTTCACAAAACGATCATGAAGAACATGATTCTTGTTAGAAATATTTTAATATAATTTAAAAAATAAAAAATAAAAATAAAAAATTTATTATTGCTCATGTTTTTATAGACCTTTAATTTATGGGTTAATGTTTTTTATGGTTAACGACTATATTCTTATTACAATTTACTCATTTGTCTCCCTTTTCTACCTATAAATACCACCTAGGTGCATGGGGAAAAAACAACAACAACAAAACAACCACAAATACTAGAGTTTTCTCAGAAGTGTTCTTCTTTTCTTCTCTATATTATCTTTAAGACAGTGGTGTTCATAAGGTTCGGAGATCCTTCGCTGCACTTGATCAATCTGACGGGTTGTTGTATCTTGGGAGAGAAACACATTTTATTTGAAACACATATGATTGTATATTTGTTTAGCCTTGTGCAGTAAGGGCGTTTTCTGTCTAAGGATAGCGTTATGTATGCCTCAACCCAGGCTATTTCTACTCCTTTTCTCATTTACTTTTTATCTCTTTATTGTTATTATAATTGTTGATCTCTTATTAATATTCATTGTTTAATATATATTCTTAGTATTATTATTGATTTAATAATTATTATTAGGGTTAAGTAAGTTTTTAGTCACTGAACTTTTGCCAAAAATTGGAATTTATTGTTGGTCGAACTTTGATAAATTTTGGTCTCAAAACTTTAAAAATGAATGAATATAGTCCTTTTAAACCAATTACGTTGACTTTTTTCAATATGTGGAATGTGTTTCATGTTAATATTGGAGTTGTTTACGCCGTTTGACACATTCTCGGCTCAATATTTACTGAGAAATGTGTTCGAAACCTAAAAAAAGTTAACAAAACTGGGTTAAAAGGACTACATTCATTCATTTTTAAAGTTTAGGGACCAAAATTTATCAAAGTTTCGACAAAGGAAGAATTCCAATTTTAGGTCAAAGTTCAGGGACTAAAAACATACTTAACCCTTATTATTATATCATTTTATATTTTTATTATTATTAGTATTATTTGAGTAATCATTTTCTAACAATTCTAAGCTCTCCATTTTTTCATTTTCTAATCATTAAGAGTTTTATTTATTAAATGCATAGACATTTGTAAATATAGTGAAGAAGATTATAAATTCCATATCCAAATGAATAATTCAATTCACGAAGTGCACTAGTGGTCTATTGGTTCAATAGTACTCTGCCACGATACATACCTAGGTTCGATTCCCGGATGGTGCATATGGGTTTGAGATATTATGATTGATATCTTTTCAGTTGATGGGCCAATTTTACGTCATCAGTCACAAATCGATGATGTTGAACATGATTCTTAGGTTTTCTTTTCTTCTTCATTTTTGCGATTAAGAAATCTCATCAGTGATTAATATTAGTCTTTTATTTCATGTTACTTTTTTAATTTCAATACTAGAGCGAACTATAAAAAAAAAATTTATATAGCTCATAAATTTTTAACTAAAGAACCAACTTTTCACATTCTTGTTCATTTTTTGGTTTTTAAATTTTCGTCCTTAATACATAATGATAATGTATTCTAAAGACAAGAGTGGATTCAATATTTTAAAACATAAAAAACAAATAATACTTATAAAGTTTTATTTATTAAAAATCGTAAACATTCACAAATATAATGATGAATATTATAATGTTTATGTCTAAATGAGAAATTGATTCCCTTAAGAGTCGTCTAGTGGTAGAATACTACCATAGTACGTATTATAGATTTTTGTGCTTGATTCTTGTCTTGTGCATCGTTGTGAAAGCTATGATGATTAATGTGTTTTAAATTTTGGGGTCAATTGTTCGTCATTGTTCACAAAACGATGATGAAGAACATGATTTTAAGCTCTACATTTTTTCATGATATTTTTTGATTAAGAAATCTTGTTTAGAGAGTCTTTTCTATTAAATGCATAGACATTCGTAAATATAATGAAGAAGATTATAAATTACATATCCAAATGAATAATTCAATTCACGAAGTGCACCAATGGTCTAGTTGTAGAATAGTACCTTGCCATGGTACAAACTCAGGTTCGATTCCCGGATGGTGCATGTGGGTTTGAGCTATGATGACTAATGTCTTTTCAATTGATGGGTCAATTGTACATCATTGTTCCCAAATCGATGATGTTAAACATGATTTAGAGCTCTTCATTTTTGTTTATATTTTGCGATTAAGAAATCTTGTTTAGGGAGTTTTATTTACTAAAAGCTTAGACATCCATAAATATATTGAAGAATATTATAAATTCCATATCCAAATGAGTAATTCAATTCACTAAGCGCACTAGTGGTCTGGTAGTAGAATAGTATTGTGCCACGACACAGACCCAAGTTTGATTCTAGGTTGATGTTTGTGGGTTAGAGCTATGGTGATTGAAAATTGCCGAGTCAATTGTACGTCATCGTTCACAAATTGATAAGGCAGAATAAGATTCTGAGCTCTTCTTTTTTTTTTCCTTCATTTTTTGCGATTCGAAAATCTCATTAGTGATTAATGTTAGTTTTTTATTTAATGTTAGGCTTTGAATTTCAATAGTGGGGTGAATTATATAAAAGATGTTAGCTAATACATTTGAAACTAAAGAACCAATCTTTCACATTCTTGTTCCATTTTTGGTTTTTAATTTTCGTTCTCAATACATAATGATAGATTGTTCTAAAGATAAGAGTGGGTTCAATATTTTAAAACATAAAGAAGGTATACTATTTATAGAGTTTTATTTATTAAAAAGCTTAAACATTCATAAATATAATCATGAACATTATAAAGTATATGTCCAAATGAGAAATTGATTCCATGAAGCATTGGTGGTGTAGTGGTACTATATTATCCTACTTCGTATTGTAGATGCTCGTGTTTGATTCTCGACTAGTGCATCGATGTGAGAGCTATCATAATTAATGTGTTTTCAAATTCTGGGTCAATTGTTCGTCTTCGTTCACAGATCGATGTGAAGAACATGATTCTGAGCTATTCATTTTTTTCTTGATATATTCCATTTAAGAAATCTTGTTTAGAGAGTTTTATTTATTAAAAGCTTAGACATTCATAAGTATAATGAAGAAGATTATAAATTCCATATCCAAATGAGTAATTCAATTCACGAAGCATACTAGTGGTCTAGTTGTAGAATAATACCCTGCCACGGTTCAAACCCAGGTTCGATTCCCAGCTGGTGTATATGGGTTAGAGCTATGATGATTTATGTTTCGTCCTCAATACATAATGATAGTGTATTCTAAAGATAAGAGTGAATTCAATATTTTAAAACATAAAGAAGGTGTAAAACTTATATAGTCTTATTTATTAAAAACTATAGACATTCATAATTATAATGATGAACATTATAAATTCTTTGTCCAAATGAGAAATTGATTCCATGAAGCACTAGTGGTCTAGTGGTAGAATACTATCGTACTACATATTATAGATGCTCTTGTTTGCTGCATCGTTGTGAGAGCTATGATGATTAATGTGTTTTCAAATTCTGGGTCAATTATTCGTCATCATTCATAAATCGATGATAAAGAACATGATTATGAGCTCTTCATTTTTTTCTTGATATTTTACGATTAAGAAATCCTGTTTAGAGATTTTTATTTATTAAAAGCTTAGACATTCATAAATATAATGAAGAAGATTATAAATTCCATATCTAAATGAGTAATTCAATTCATGAAGCACACTAGTGGTCTAGTGGTAGAATAGTACCTTGCCATAGTACAGACCCGAGTTTGATACTTGGCTGGTGCATGTAGGCTAGAGTTATGATGATTAATGTCTTTTCAGTTGATGGGTCAATTGTACATCATCGTTCACAAATCGATGATGCAGAACATGATTATGAGCTTTTTTCTTCATTTTTTTTATGATTATGAAATCTTATTAGTGATTAATGTTAGTCTTTTAATTTCAATTAATATTAGTCTTTTATATACTCAATGAAAAATATATTGGAGATACGAATAAGTTTTATGACAAACCAATTAATTAGAAGAAATGAAAAATAGAAAGAATATATATATATATATATATATAGGATTACTTAATTAATTACGAATATTTCAATAATTAAAACGGGGGTGGAGATATGTCGGGGATGGGTATTATGGCGGGGATATGTTCATCCTTATACCTATCAACACCCAATTTCGTCCGGGTAAATAAATTTATTTTCAAAAAAAAATAAAAAAAATAAAAAAAATGTGAAACATTATTTTCTTCAAAGATATTCAAACTTTAATTTAGAAAAGAAAAAAGAAAAAAAAAGAGATGAAAAAAAAAGGAATAAAGAGGGAATAGCCCAATTTGTTATTAATTATCGCACTCCTTCTCATGAGCCCAACAACTCAACCTGCTTTCTACCCTTGTTCTTGGAAGAGAAATTAGTGATATGATTCTAATAATGAAAAGAAATATTTCTTGAAATGGTTATAATCAATATTACTAACTGGGATTGATTTTGTGCTCTGATTTGTTAATGGTTAGAATCAATATTACTAATTTGGGATTGATTTTGTGCTCTGATTTACTATAATTTGATTCTTATACTGTGTTGCTATCATAACCAATTCCTTCCTTATATTGTTCATTACAATTAAGGCTGAGATTGCATTAATATTACAAGGTGCGAGTATAAATACTCACTCCATCATAACCACCTTAAAAAAGGAAATTCTCTACACTACTCTAATTCTTTCCCATCACCACTCCCACATACACACATCTTTTTAATCTCTCTTTAAAAAAAAATATTGAAGGAGGTAGAAGAAAGAAAAAAAAAACATTTTCTACACTCTCTCTTTCTCCATTACCACCCACATAGACAGACACCTCTCATCTTTATCTCTCTAGCAAAAAACAAAAATATTAGAAAAGGAGGCAAAGAATAAGAAAAAGAGAAAAGGTGAGGAGATATTGAACATTTTTTATGGTACGTAACTGCTAGTTCATTTTTTTTTCTTTTGATTTATTTTTATCAATTTTTTTATTATTCTTTTTAAATCATTAATTTTTTTCCCATTTTTTTGGTGTCTGTTCGACCACTCGCGTTGCATGACACCTCTTTTAGACTTTCGTTCCTTTTTTTTTCTAAAAAATATATATCAATCTAAGAATAAAATATAACTTTCTTTGTTTACTCTTTTATATCTATTTGGTTGCTCACGTCGCAATGACATCCACAACTACTCTAAAATAACTTTAAAAAAATATTAAAGATTTATAAATGATTAAAAAATAAAAAAAAAGATTAGAAAAAATTTTATTTGAAGTGTCTATCTGGCCGCTCGCGTCGCGTGACACCAATTTTAAAATAATACTAAAATTTAAATAAAAAGGTTTTTCAAAATTATAAAACAAATTAAATCATTTTTCAAATAATTTTCCAAATAGATTTTTCAAAAAGAACTATGTAACCCTGATTCTCCATTCACATGGAGATACGTATGAGCGAGGATTAATCCTCGTCGGGCCCAAAAAATCAAAAAAATAGTTGTTTTTTGTACATTCTTTTATTACTAATTTTGGGAAAAATTAAATATTTTGAAAAACCACAAAACTTTTGCACATTTAATTAAAGGTACCGTCTTAGGACGAACGTTGTGGGGTGCTAATACCTTCCCCACGCATAACCGATTCCCGGACCAAAAATCTGGTTTTTCGCAGACCTTGCTCTTTTTTATGGTCCATAGTTTCCTATAATAACTATGGTGGCGACTCCAAACTTTGTTTTTACAAAATTTTATTTTTTTGGTTCGTCGTCCTGTCGCGATTTCGGTTGCGACAGATGGCGACTCCACTGGGGATGCTAGAGATTCTGACCATGTATTTGGATGTGCAAAATTGTTGTGGTTTTTCTTCATATTTTTTCTTTCTCATTTTTTTTTGGTATGTGTTTTTTAAATTTTTTTTATATTTAGAATAATTGTATGTGTATATTCTTCTTTATTTTTGTATTTGGAATAATTGACAGGTGTGGGTTTAGGTATACATTGTGTTCTCCCTTCACACACACACATTTTATTCATTACATGAATGAGGCTCTATACCCGGGCTGAGTTGCTTAGAATTAGAGGGGATTGTGTAGCAGTGTCACAATGGATGTACTTCCCAAGTGGTCATTGTGAGAACCCCAACTAGAGTTTGTTTGCTTCATTCGTACTCCCACTTCTTGTTGTTTACCAACTGTCGTGGGAAATGCCATGAAGTGGGCCATAGCTCTAGTTGTAAGACCCATAGAATTTAATTAAATAAATAAATAAATAATTAATAAATACGGGAGGGGTAATAATTATGACATTAAATTATGGTTGGTATGATGTGGAAAGGTGTTAGCTCATGTAGTTGAGAGCACTTTGATTGTGTGAAAGGACTTGGGTTCGAGTCCTATGTATGATACTTTTTGTGTTATTATTATTATTTCAATCTATGAAAGCATGTTCTATTATGATATGATGCTTGAATTGTGATGGTTAGCATGAAACATGATTGGTTGAAGTGGTTATGCACTTGAGTGGTAACAAATGGGTCATGGGTTCAAACCTTGGAAATGTTAAATGGAACTTATGCTTATTTTTATTTTGCTAATGGTGACTTTAGAGGGAAATGGGAAAGGTTAACAGAAACCATGGGAAGCAGTACGGCCAAGGGGGGGCTGCATTCACCATTCATGATGAGTGATGGATGGTTATTAAAAAGTAAATGAACATAAATTCGTTTTAATGTTTTGGGTAACCTAAAGTACTAGTTTAAAAGGAAAAAGTTGGAGTTTAGGCAAGGGTTTGACAAGGCTGAACTTAGACTCAGAAAAACAGAGACAAGGGTGAGTGAGAGGGGTCTGACGTGAGAGAGTTGAAGGCAGAATTGAGAGAAACCGAGGTTGGCTATTAGTGATCAAGGAAGAGCTTCATCAATTGTTCAAATTTAAGCTAAGGATCCAGGTTAGGGGAGTTTACCGCGATTATATTGTTGTTTGGTATGAATTCTGTGAAAATAATGTTTAAGATATGCATGCACTATGTTTATTCTGAGTTTCTGTTGAATTCTGGAAATTTTCCAGAAACCGCCTGGCGGGCTATACATAGCCGCCAGGCGGCTTATCCATTTCTGTGTATTTTGCTGTGTTCTGGGTGCAGCGCCTGGCGGTGAATCCCTGTACCGCCAGGCGACTCATAGTCTAGGCCATTCTGGGTGTTTTTGGATGAACCGCCTGGCGGGATTGGCTCTGATCGCCAGGCGGCGCGAGTTGAACACTCGTTTTAAGCTTTTCTTGAGTGTTTGGCATGAATTGTTCGGAAGGAAATCAAGGGGTGGGTCTTATGAGTGGATTTGGTGTAGAAGTGTTTTGATTTCGAGTGTAATTCACATGGAAATTCAATGGAACAGTGACCAAGCGTTTAGGGTTGAACAATTGTGGTTTGATGTCGTGAGAGTGATCAGTGATTGGAATGCTGGAATAATTTTAATAGATGTGGGCGTAGGCTACGAGGAACACGATACATAAGGGATAGAGTATAGAGATTTCACTACGGTAATGATATTTTCCCTCTTACTATACAAACGAACTTGGGAAGTGTATAAATTGGTTGAGATAGTGGTAATAGGAAGCTTGGGGAAGTATGTTAGGTCACGGGATATTCTAGTACTGTTAGAGCCTTAATAACCTGCGTGTCAGTAT
>Ga0214542_1010768_pt1 | contig 13058 bp, 9 predicted proteins | sample CNSS1metaG_FD_160096 | JGI IMG/M metagenome (GOLD analysis project Ga0214542, IMG submission 160096) | Root nodule microbial communities from cowpea collected in UCLA plant growth center, Los Angeles, California, USA - CNSS1 | ecosystem: Host-associated > Plants > Roots > Nodule | place: USA...
TACAAACAATCCAAACAATTTCAATTCCAATGAAAATCAATACTTGCAATAATCGAAATTCAAAAATAATATATACAAAATGGAAAATGAAACAAAAACGAGTTAGAAACTTACCTTGGAGGAATGGCAGTACTACAATTGCCGAAAAAAAATTGAGAAGTAGTCGCAGGTGGCTGGAGGTGGTCGACGATGGCCGGAGGGTGTGGTGGCAGTGGGTGAAGTGGAGGGAGAGCGCGCACACGAGAGAGACCGCGCGAGAGAGAGAGCGACAGAGAGAGACGCGAAATGGAGGGGGCTCGCGCGTGGTGGTTGCACTGGCCGGAGGTGGTCGCAGGTGGCCAAAGATGGTGAACGATGGCCGGAGGGTGTGGTGGCAGTGGGTGCAGCGGAGAGAGAGAGAGAGTTGCAGAGGCTGGCACGGGGAGGAAGAAGGGTTCGCAATTTTCAAACCCTAAATAAACCCTATGGCTTCGGTTGTTAGAAGAACCGAAGCCATTGACCCCTTTTGGCACCGGGTCTCCTTGGACCGAGGCCTATACCCTGACTTCCAGCCACTTTTTGGCTTCGAGTCCTACTGGATCGAGGCCTAAACCCCTCTTTGGCACCGGTTTTGAGCGAACCGCGGCCTATACCCCTCTTTGGCTTCGGGTATTTGGAGAACCGAGGCCTAAAACTTGGCTCTAATTGCAAAAATGCCACCGCGCCATTATATGCTTCGGTTCCTGGCCAACCGAGGCATATAAGGCGAGGTAAAATGGGAATTCTGCACTAGTGCATATTGGACATTTATCAAAGAGTTAAAGAATGATTTGATTCAAGAGTTATAGTAAAATACTTTAGAGTTTAGTTATTGAAGTCTTGTAATCTAGATAAATTTTTTAAGCTAGTTATATAGTAGGTCAAGAGTCAATTGAGTACATCAAATAACAATGAATGTGTAAATCATTTACCTCACAAGTTGTACTATTTATACTAGGTTTATGGGCCCTTACCTAGTTGGGTTTGGACCATACAAATAAGTACCATGATTAATCTGCTTAATAATGCTCATAATACACTTAGTTCTCTTAATCAATGTTGCAACATGCCAAGATAATATAAGCCACAATAGGCCAAAATGATCGAAGTCATTACAGGTCCAGATGGTTTTATATATATATATATATATATATATATATATATATATATATATATATATATATATAAAAGAAATGTTCATGACTATTTCCAAATTATAGTAACCATCAAAATTATTATTTATTGTAATTATTAGAAGTAGTCAATTATTTTTATGATAATAATCGCTATACAAATGAAGATCAGTCACTCTTAATCTCTAAAATGAAACTATGATGTAATGAAAACGGTAAAGGAAGTAATCAAGTTTTAATTCGTAGTACGTTGATGACATAGTCAGATTTTAATAAGTAGCCATTGTACGTGACTTTAAAAGAAAAAACAAAGTAATTTAAGATGGGAGTTTAAGAAAACAACCGTTTATTTCTCTAGTGAAAATAAACATGTCCATCATATCATAGGACTTTTATTGTATAATACAATAGTAATGTTCTACCATATTTTCTATGTGTGACTTATTATATGCATACTAAAGATAGAATCAAATGCTATCTTCATTAATGTTTGCTTTGTGCTATCTTCATTCCTTTGGAATCTTGAATGGAGGAGTTTTGAGAGCAGGAGTAGCATAAGGGCCCTCGAGAAGTCCTTGAGCTACTGCTCTATAACCTGCTTCAGTCATATGAAATCCATCCCAACTTATGTGTTTGGAAGGTTCTTCACAAATTACTGAATCACCAAATCCACAAAATTCTTTAAGATTGTATCTTCCACCCTTTCCACAACATACTTTGAAGGTGTCAGGTTTACCCTTAAAGCCTGCATTACATAAATTAATAGCAAAGTTATAGCAACAACCTTGTAAAACTATTTATTAATCATCTAAAGAAAAGAAAAATCAAAGCACAACTTACCATATTGTTCTGGGGTTTCATATAAGCGTCTAGCTGCACTATAATAATTAAAATATGTTATGTTAACATGCGTGTTCTTGTGTCTCAAATCGTCTATGGCTGTTTTTAGTTGGTCATTAAAGTACTTGATGGCAGCATTGTAATTTCTCAAACACCCAAATTCGTCATAATCTTCTGTTTTATTACTATTCACCTCATTCAAAACATAACTATTGCACCCAATTGGAAAGTTCCCTGGAACCACTAGTTGAACCGCTCCTTCTTCAATTAGTTTCTGCAAAACAGAAATAGAAACCGAAGTCAAGTTACTCTAATCAATCACATTTCAAATGAAGTTTAATTAAACTATTGTAATTAATTTAAGATAAATTTGATACAACATACAGAAATCATAGTGGAAATTTCTTGAACAATATGTGGAACAAACTCCCGAATTTCTGTAAGATTTTTGTGTGGGATGATTGCATTAATGTCATTCCCACCAATCTCACCAACTAGAACCAATGCGTTTTTAAAGAAAGTGGCACAATCTGTGATAAAAGGGAATAACATTGTGAGTAATTATATGGAGAAACAAAAAACAAAAATGTTGTTGAAACATTATGAAAAGAGGAGATATGATGAAACCTTCTTTGCCTGTACAAAGGGAAGGCTTAAGCTTTTGAAACCACTCAAATTGAGTAGTCAATGAATAAGCAGCTAAGGGTACATCGAGTCCTCTTTGATCAAAAAAGCTTTTATTGTTTGCAGTTGAACCAGAATATGCAAAATTTACTCCTTGCTTAACATGTTGCCCTTTAGTTAAATTTAGATAGGCTGGCAACACTGGTAACCCATATGCTTTGACTAAAATGAAAATGATCATAAGTTAATAAGAATGTGTGTGATTGGTAGTAAAATATATTGTGTATGACTTTTATTGAAGTCATATTTTGAAGAGAAAAGAGAGTATAAATACCTATAAAATCTATTATCAATCTTCCATCTGACAGACGCCCTGCAGGATGTTTAAAATATGTGGAACCATAAGGACTATTAGCAGCAAATGGTTCCTTAGTTGCAGAATTTCCTGTATCACTTAAAGAGTCACCAAAATTTATGATGGTTCTATAAGGAAATTGATTGTTGTCTGAAACAACATTTTCAACAAAACCACAAGCAACAATTATGCTAAAGAGAATCACGATCTTCATAATTTTCTTTTCAATTTGTATAAGAAAATTTGGATGTAATTGTGTGTGTTTAGAGATCGGAATGTTGAGTTATATATGTTGCATCAACCACATTTTTTTTTTCTTATATTTGTCATTTCTATTTTGGTAATGGTTATAATTATCATGGTTCTTAAAATAGAGAATTAATTGTAATCTAACATGTCTATTAACCAACACGTACACGAGTTTGTGTCTTCGTACTATTTCTAGTTGTTGTTTTGACTTTTTCCATATAGCTATGATCCACACAATTAAATCTCTTCAAAATTTTCTATAGTTGTAAATACAAATTGCAAAACTTTGTATACATACAAATATGACAATTGTTTTCTTTTTGTACTAAACGATTTTTAGTGATTCTATTTTTGATATAATAATAATAAGAATAATATTATAATAATAATAATAATAATACATTTTTTAATAAAAAAATATCACGATGATATATATATTAATAAGCTTTATCATATATGTTTTTTATATTTATGAAATATGTATATATTTATTAAATGGTGACTTATGCAATAATGTGCTTTAGAGTAAATATGATTTTTTTATAATATATTCATTCAGATTTTGATTGTAAGAAAATATAAATGCAAATTAAGAAAATTTCTACAAATATGATGTTCTCTCCGAATTTGGACGTAATGCTTTCAATATTAAAATAGATTTTCAATAGTCAGGTTATTAGCTAAGATGGTTGATTGTCGAGTTTTTGGTGAAGGTTGAGGAGAGATTTACTTAAAGAAGATTATCCAATTTAAGTCATTAAGAATTTTAAAGATATTGTAGAGCATGTATGAGTATAATAATGAATGAGATAATTGAGTGAATACTCCTTGTGAATGAAATTGTATTTATAGGCTTTTGAACCATTGAATAAAAGTTGGAAAGATAATCAAAAGAAGTATGTGATACAGCTAGTTATCATGTACTTGCAAAATATGTCATTATCACACACACACATTAGAGTAGAGTTGATAGCTCTAATGGTTTATTGTTAAGTTGTTGATGGAGGTCGAGGAAAGATCTATATGTTGAAAATTCTTTAATACTCAAGTTAATAAAAACTTTACCTTATATTTGCATAAAACATTTCAATAATGTTGAGAAATTGAAATGTATTGTATTTGAATTGCTTGTATTCAAATTTCCTTCATTTTCTAAATAACTTGTTTGGACAAAGAAATTAAAATACCTTACAATTAAATTTCTTGTTTGGATCAAACAATTGAATTTCTTGTGAGATAAAATTTTATTTTAACCCTATTTATTTTAGGCTTAATAATGTTTTGAATTCATGATAAAATTGGAAACGATCTCCACGACCCAGATGGGCAAAGCCGACTCGATTATCCAGTCCAACCTGATATGTCCAAGTCATTGGTAAGACTTGGCCTCACTAGGTTGTTGGGCCCGCCAGACCCATCTAGGTTGTTGGGCCCGCCAAACCCATCTAGGTTGTTGGGCCTGTTTGTCTCAATAGGCCCACTCGACCAGTTTGAGTTGTTGGGTCGATCAGTACCGTCCAGGTCATCAGGATAGTTAGGCTCGTCTAAGTTGTCTAGCTCATCGAGCCCGTTTAGGTCGTTAGGCAATCGGGCTTGCCTAGGTCATCCGATCATTTGAACCCATATAGGTCGTCAAGTCGGTCGAGGCTATCAAGGTCGTTAGGCCCGTGTAGTTGGTCGAGCCGATAGGCCTATCTAGGTCTTTGAGTCGGTCAATGGGTTAGTGGGTCGATCAGGCTCGTTTGAGTTGTCAGGCCGGTCGGGCCTGTCTGGGTTGTCTGGCTGATCGGGCCTGTACGAGTCGTTGGGTCTACCTAACATGTCTAGGTCTTCGAGCTCGTGTGACGCTTCTAGGTCGTCCTGCCCACCTAGCCTTTGTGGGTTGTCGGGCCGACCCGACCTTTTAGGGTCATCAGGCCTGCCCGATATATCTTGGTCGTCTGATCCGTCTTGGTCGTCAAGCCTGCCAGATTCGTTTGGGTCATCGAGCCCGTTTGGCCATTTGGGTAATCGGGCCTGCCTTACCCGTTTGTGTCGTCGAGCCTGGCCGACTTGTTTGTGTTGTCGGGCCCGTTCGACCCATTTCTATTGTCGGGCCTACCTAGTACGTTTGGGTCTTCGGACCCGCTCGACCCGTTTGTATCGTCGGGCCAGCTCAGTTTGTCTAGGTCGTCAAGCGCACCCGACTTGTTTGGCTCGTCGTCTGAGAGTCTAGAGTGTGAGGTTGAGTGAGAAGAATTTCAAATTCCACCTATTTTGAGGATATTTGAATTTCTACTAATTTAACTAATTGAAATACTTCCAAAAAATGCTTGCATTTTAAATGCTTTTTAATTTCTCTATCCAAACAAAACATTTCATTACAAAAAAATCTAAATTCTTAAAAAAAATAATTACTTCATCAAAATACTCCATCCAAACACACCATTAATGAAATTGTAGAATATATGGGTATAAATAGTGAATGAGAGAATTGAACCAATACTTCATATAGCATGCATATGCTATGCATTTGTATGCTTCAATCCATAAATAAAAAACGAAAAGATAATCAAAATAAGCATGGGATATTGTTGGTTATTAAGACAAATAAATTCTTGAATATAACAATTAGCGTGTACTCCACATTCATTTACACCCCACTAGAAAAAAAACTTGATTAAATTACCTATATATTACCATTTAATTATGTGTAAGAAATTTTATGTGAAAGTATAGGTACAATTATTTTTATAGTAAGTTATGCACCAAAATACACAAAAACATCGAGTTAAAACATGTACAAAAATATAGGAACATACCATATTTCTTGTTATTTTTCTCGTGAGAGGTTTGAGACAAGGATTAGTAAAAGAAACCATCAACTAATCCTTTCAATATTAACAAGTTTCTTCCAATTTATATGTTTTAAAGGATCTCAACCAAAAGACTTCCAAAAATTGTTTATGCATTGAAATTATGTGGCTCACATTTTCTGCAACATTTCTCATTTTCGTAGTGTTTGTTACGGATGGTCCTCATTTTGACCGAATGTTTAAAATGGTTCTCATTTTCGCAATTCGTGTTTTATTTGATCCTTTTTTGTGACGCCGTTTAAATGAGTAACGAACCACTGTACAGGTGGCATTATTTGTATTACATTGCATTGGAGTGTGTTACGTGTACTGTACAGGTGTGGTAATTAACGTTAACTTTTCAATTTGGGGGAAATTTTGTAATTAGGTATTTTGAACGGTGCAATTAGGGCTTGAGTTCGATTGCAGTCGCTTTCTTCATTGTTGGAGGTGATTTCTTCATCTTCGACTTTCTTGAGCTCAGATTTGCAGAGGAAGCAACTAATACTTTCCATTTGTTCGATTCATTTCAATTTTCCAGTTAATCATCATCAACAAGGTAAGTGGGTTTAGGGTTTTCTGAGTTGTGTTTGCTCGTGGGTTAGGGTTTTCGTAATTGTATTTTGGGGTTTGTTTGTGCTTGGATTGTTGTGATGTTCTGCATGGTTTCTAAATTACTTCCATGATTTTGTGTAGTTTGTGTATGTAGGTGGGGTTCGGTGGGATATTATTTTAGTTGGTTTGTTTGTCGATTGTCGGTGTTGATAATGGTCCCCATTACAATAACAACACAAGTGAACCTTATTACTAATTGCAGCCTCTTCTCAGCAACCTTCAATGACTTCTCCAAATCATTAATCTGCCTCATTTATGTCATGATGATGACATCCCTTTCATAACATCTTCTTCACACCACCAATTGAAAAAGTTGCAGCCCACATTATTGGAACCACCACTCTGTAAATCAATAAACCAAAAACTAAAACCAATTTATTATTAACACAAAAATGAAAAGAGATTGTACACTTAATCTCACCCTGTAATTGGGACAACCCCAAAATTTTCTACCAATATTCTTTGGAGTTCTTGCCATCCTCAAAGTTGTCATCTTTTTGCAGCTACAAATCGGAGTTAATCCATTTCTCGTTGAACCACCAACATTGCACGAACTGCTACAACATGGTTGCCTCCAACGATTACAACCAGAGGTAAAGGAAGAAGATTGGGATTGTGACATACCTATATAATGGGATTGCATGGAGAAGAAGATTGGGAATGGAGGAACAAGATTGTCAAAACTCACCAACTGCCCAAACATTCCTTACCAAAATCCTAGCTCACCTATTTATCCCCAAATATCTAATTATCACACCTGTATAGTACACGCAACACACCCTAATGCAACGTAATACAAACAGTGTCACTTGTACAGTGTTTCGTTACTGATTTAAACGGTGTCACAGAAAAAGACCAAATTAAACACGAATTGCGAAAATGAGAACCATTTTAAACATTCGGTAAAAATGAGGACCATCTGCAACAAACACTATGAAAATGAGGATCATCCGCAACAAACACTACGAAAATGAGGACCAAAAAGGTATTTAAGCCTATAATCAAAAACGAAAAAGAAAAACTTAGAATTCTTGACGATAATGAGAGATTAAGAATGATTAACTAAGAGTGACTTGTATATACTTAATTTGTAATAATTGTTTGCAATAATAATAATAATAATAGAACCCTTTAAAAAAAATTAAATTTAATACTTCCTGAAAATTGGAATGAACTCATATAATAACTTCATGTCTTCATGCTAAATCTTAATAGGATAGACTTTTTTTAAACAATGGCTTTGGTAATATGGTAGAAGTGGGATTTAAGCCTAACTTAAACCCACAAAACCAACTTGTAAAATGAGTTTTATACCTCACTCATATATTATGAAATTATCTTATTTCTAATCGATGTGGGACTTCCAATACTCTATGCATCTTCTCCTTATAAAGTCCTTGTAAAGTTTACGTATTGATTACTTCAATAATTTTTTATGAAAGCATTATAGAATGTTAAAGACCTAAATTATTGATAGTCATCGTTCTTATGACTCTTCACTTGTACTAAAACAACACAATCACATGCAACTCAAAAGTTTATCGTAACCTCTTCTTCCATTAATTCGTACATACAAAAAAAAATCCAATTTCTAATCAAAAAATAGTATTTCAAATCAAGTTTAATTAAATTATACAAATTTAAGTTTATAAATTTAATTCAACATTTAACATATAAAGGTGATGTTGATGATTACCTCGGAATATATGGGACAATTGCGTTGGTGATATTACCAGCAATATCATACACCATGAACTACAAACTTTAAAGTAAATATCACATTCTGTCATAAAGAAAAAATAACGTTAGTTGTGTTGGATAAAAGTTCAAATATTTTGTAAAAATATTATTAAAGAAGTTTTAGTAAAATCTTCTTTGCTTTTACAAAGGGAGAATTCAAGTTAAACCAATGCCGTTAAATTCTCAATCAACTGAATTAAAATATGAAAAATTTACTTATTTCTCAAATTCTTATACTTCGACGAGAGAGAATAAAAATACGTACAAAATCTACAACTAGTCATCGATTTAACATGTTTAAAGTAAATTGAATCAAATGTACTATTGTTAGACAAAACTGAATGGTAACTAATAACGACATTTCCAATGTATTTATAGAAATACCAAGTTCAAAGTGACTTAAAATGGAAGAGAAGAATAGGTGTTTGAAACAGCATTTTAAAACCAGCAAAAGTAAATACAATTTTAAAGAAAATAAGATTTTCGTTATATTATTTTTGACTAAAATAAGTAATTTTATGTATAATTACATGTTTTGGGCTATTAGAATTGAATGCTTTACTAGCATTTATACCCGTGCAACGCACGCACACGGAATTTTAAAAGTTTAAAATTAGAATATATTTATTAAATTAATTTAAAATTATAAAAGGATAATTAAATTTAATAGAAATATTTTATTTTATAAAATTAAATAATTATTTTTTAATTATTTTTATCATAAAAATGTATTTAAGTTATTTTATATTTTTTTAACAAAATATATTGTATATAATTATTTTAAATAATATATTAAGAATGAGTTAATTAAAATTAAGAAATAAATTTAATTTTAAATAATTTATTGAGTAGAGAATGTAGGAAAATATAATAGTAGATTACCTTATAATAAAAATGATGAACAATATAAAAATTGTTGAGTAGACCTAATAAATATAAAAAATTAGATGATACAAAAAATGAGAATGGTAGGCGATATAAAACTACAAATAATGATAGACCGTGCATATAAATGTAAATAATATATTCTTTGAAGAAAATACAAATGTTAGACGATGTAAGGCCCACTTTTTTCTGTCCTTAATGTTTAAGGGTCTAGCCTTATCTGTTGGACCTAAGGTCGGCCCATAGGATACTCAAGACCCCTTAGAGCCACTTGTTTCCCTTCATTCTGCATTCACTTTACAAACAGCCCCTTACTCAACCTCCTTCTTCTCTCTTTTCAGAGCTTTGCTAGGGTTTGAGCTAGTTCCTCCGTTAGGTAATTGAACTCTACTCCCGAGTAAGTAGAACTTTAGACCCTTATTCCTTTTATGTTTCCCATTCTGTTTGGAAACTCTATTTTCCACTTGGAACTCAGCTGGAATCTTAGTTTCGTTCTCCTTGGTTGTTTTTCTAGTTCCGCAAGCTGCCACGTTTAGTAGTGCTCTTTTCGAGTGTTTGTGCAGTTTTGCTAGCGTTTTCCAAGTAAGGGAAGTTAGGGTTTTTCGCATTTTTGAAATATGTTGTTGTTTGACTTCTGTTTCATTATTAAAATGCTTGATTGACGTTATGCTTGCATGAGATTGAACTGGATGTGACCTTGTACTATTTTTCTTGGCTTGTATGCGCGAACAATGGAGAAACCTGATATTCTCACCCAAGCGAGCAAGTCTCGCCTAAGCGAGAGTACCAAAAACCCTCACAGGTTTTAGCTCGCATTGTCGCTCAGGCGACGAGCTCCCATTTTGAGCGAGAATTCATCTCGCTTAAGCGAGGAGGTCTCGCCTAAGCGAGAAAATGTGAAAACCTCGTTGTTCCACTACTCGAGCTCTCGCCCATGCGAAAGGAGCCCGCCTGAGCGTGAGAACCTCTCTCGCCTGAGCGAGTGCTTCCAACCTGAGCGAGAACTGTGCAGGAACGTGCTTAAGTGTTGTTTTCTTCTCTATTTTTGGTTGATGGTCACATGATTGACTGGATTACCCTATTTTAAGCATGAAGTGTGTGAATATGCATGTATTAAATGATTTATGGGCTGAAATTGATGAGTTTGGTATGAATATGCGTATGAAACATGATTGGGTTGTTGGTTGTTTATTGGCATGAGATTGGTATACATGATAAATCTATGGTTGGTTGGTGAGACATGGCTATGGTATGGGTTGGACGTAATTTCATGAACCTCTTGGTGAGACCTCATGGTGGTGTCGTATGTGATGGACGTAATTTCATGAACCTCTTGGTGAGATCTCATGGTGGTGCCTTATGTGATGGACGTAATTTTACGAACCTCTTAGTAAGGTTTTGTGGTGGTGTCTTAGTGTATATAATTAGGTAAGGATTCAAGTAAGGATTGCATCCTGAAACTCTAAAGAGTCAGTTAGTCTCACGTAGAGCGGACTGACTCAAGTGGTGAGAGTAGCAGGAGGCCCTAGTCTTTGGTAGGATAATGACCTTAGATGTTTGAAGGCTAACCTTGTGCGTGATAGGGTGAAACCCATTGGCAATGGCTTTGCAAAGCAGTAGAGGCCACCACAAGTGCAAGCATCCAGTGAATCTAACGGATTATATGTATCTGGATAAATTGGGTCTCAGAGTCTTGTTGTTTACTATCACATGCTTGATTGATTTTATATGTTCTTGACTTTTAAATTGTATGCTTAATTGTATGATAAAACCTTTTTACTCTAGCTTACCCTTCTTGCTTGTGTTTGTCTTCTTGTGTGGTTTTCCTTTTTGCAATGATCACCAAATCCCTTGGTGTGAGTAGATATGAAAACTCCTGGTGATCGTAGTGACGGAGGAAATGTTGCAGCTTAGTTGGGCAGGGATTGGTGTTAGGCTCACTATTGAGCCCATGTTTGAAGAGTTTTTATTGTTTTGTAATCCCTTGCTTACGAGCAAGTTTTTGGACATTTGTTGAACCTTTTAATTCTGTTCATAACATCTTGGTGTGCCTAGTTTTTCTTCTAGTATATTCATGGATAATTGTAATGCTTGACGCTTAAACTCCATGGCATTGCTCTTTATATTATATTGTATGTGATATTTCATTTAATTAAGTTTATATATTAAACGGGATGTTACAGACGATGTAAACAAAATATAAATAGTAAATGATCAAAAAATTACAAAATGTAGACCATGCAAAAAAAATATAAAGAGTATGTTGGTAGGGGGAGTTAATTCACCTATGAATGAAGCATGGTTTTGATGATGTCTGCTGGATTAGGGTAGAACATAGACTTGGTCTAGTTAGGTCATGTATTAGGCTAGTAGTTTATCTTTATCAGTTGTATGTTAGGCCTGCTTTGAGCTACATTGGACCATTACACTCTTGCTGGTGCAAACATGAATGGCTAGCTGTTTAACTAATAGATTAGTTGTGAGTATGGCACTAAGGAAGTGAAAATATGCTCACGAAAATCGATTAGGTAAACTGTTAATCAATTAAACAACAACAGAAAACTCTGTATAAAAGCTGGTTTTAAAATTTGTTTTGGGGTCTGGAGAAAATTGAAAATCACACAGTTTTCCTTCTGAGAGAGAGCCTTCTAAGAGTCATTGAACATTCTGGAAGATCATTCAAGTGCAAATCCAAGAAGATTGAGAGTTGATTCTACCATGATGGGTCTTGCTTGAATCAAGGAGCATATTGTCAAATCTGCACAACATAGGTGTATTTGTTTCTTGATTCTGTTTATTGTATTTCTGATTATAGTGCTTCAGTGTGTGAAGTGTAGGCCTAGGTGCAATTGCGTGGATGCATTGCCCCTAGGGGGAGTTCTTGATTGGCAAATCAAGTTCTTGGGATTTAGGGTCTAGAATTATATAGGTGTGCTTGTAATTCTTGGATCCTATCTGTGTTAGTGGAATCCTCCTAAGTGAGTTACTTAGGATAAGACTGGATGTAGATTCATCTTGAATTGAACCAGTATAAATTGTTATGTTTTGTTTCTTTCTCTTCTCTCATAATCTTTCTTGATTGAGTTAAAACAATCCATTAACCCAGAACTGTGAAATTGATTAATTGAGCTTTAAAACCTAAATATTTATTCAAGATTCATCTTAATTCAGATAAAAGCCTATTAATCAATTCATATCCCTTTGTGGTTAAGATAATTAGACAGATCTATTTTTAACAATTGGCACCAGAGCTGGTTAATCGCACGATAATCGATTAGAAAGATCCTGATATGTCTAATACATCTCAAACATTTGCTGAAGGGGCATCCATCAACAGGCCACCTCTATTTGCTGGTGAAAACTACCCTTTTTGGAAAATTAGAATGAAATTTTTTCTTGAATCAGTGGACAAAGGGGTATGGGATGCTATGGTGAATGGACCTTTTAAACCAATTAAGATAGTGGAAGGAAAAACTGTTCTTAAAGAGTTCTCACATTGGACTCTTGATGAAAATAAGAGGGCACACTATGATGTTAGAGCCAAAAATATTATATCTTATGCACTAACTTTGGATGAATTTTACAGGGTATCCGTGTGTGAATCAGCCAAAGAAATGTGGGATGTCTTGGAAGTAACTCATGAGGGCACGAATGAAGTTAAAAGGGCAAGGAAGAACACTCTCATTCAAGAGTATGAGATGTTCAGGATGAAGTCTGGAGAAAGCATTTGTGATGTGCAGAAAAGATTTACACATATAGTAAATC
>Ga0214542_1010770_pt1 | contig 13057 bp, 4 predicted proteins | sample CNSS1metaG_FD_160096 | JGI IMG/M metagenome (GOLD analysis project Ga0214542, IMG submission 160096) | Root nodule microbial communities from cowpea collected in UCLA plant growth center, Los Angeles, California, USA - CNSS1 | ecosystem: Host-associated > Plants > Roots > Nodule | place: USA...
TATCTAGTCTGTCTATCAATTATTGATTTCAAGAAAGCAATTGAATTTCGTATACAAAGAAAGAGCATCTTCTCTAATCTCTGACGCTATCTATTCAACGACAGTCTCCATTCTAGGATTGAAGAATTGTCTGCGTGCTAGCGGATAGAGAACAACTTGAGGAAAAGTCAAAAGCATTTACCGCGCTCAGCAAGACGAATCTTCTTTCTATACATAATTTTGATAACCAGACTAAAGCTCCCTTTATTAGATCAAGTCACTATCGTATCAGGGCGGATTGCTATCAGGTATAGGATTTCATCCTGCCGCTTTGAAGACCGCACAAACCCTCGCTGAGGGAGACATAGGAAGGAACTTCGAGAAAAAGTACCAATCTGACACAAATGCCTCCTGAAACGCTGCTCATTGGCATTGGTAAGCAGCCGGTTCCAACACAGAATTTGAAATTAAATTAAAAATTAAGGAAGGTCAAGACGAGTCAGTTTGGATCGAAGGTCGACCGAATCGGTCCAGACCGAAAGTCGAGTCGGGCCTGGCTGGGTCGGCCTAGGCTGAAGGTCAAGCCGGACCAGTCAAGCCAAAGGTCGAATCAGGTCAGCCTAGCCCGGGCTGAAGGTTGAGCTGGACTAGCTCGGGCTGAAGGTTGAGCTTTTTTAGCTCGGGCCGAAGGTTGACTCGGGTCGGCCTAGGTCAGGACTAAGGTTAAGTTAGGCTGGTTCGGGTCGAAGGTTAAGCAGGCTAAGTCGAACAAAAGGTCGAGGCGGGCCGACACGATCCAAAGGTCGAGTCGGGACAAAGGTCGACTTGAACAAAAAATCAAAACGAATTATACTAAATTGAAGGTCGGGCTAAGTTAAGTTAGACTCAAAAGTAGGGTTGAGTTCGCCCTAAAATAGAAATTAGATTGCTTTATCCAAACAAGAAAATCAAAATTTAAAATATTTCAATTACTTCATCCAAATTAATTATTTAAAAAATGAAGAGAATTTAATTACTATGTATTTCAATTTCTTGGAATCGTTGAAATCCTTGATCCAAACACAAGGTTATGTTGTGTTTGGATAAGGCAACTTAAGAGAGTAATTCATTTATTTGGAAAATTTAAAACTCTTTCAAGGAAAAAAAAATCTTTGGAAGAGGAAATTAAAAGGAAATTGAAATTGAGAAATTTTAGGAAGGTATTTCAATAACTAAAACAATAGAAATTGATATTCACTAAAAAAAGAAAGAAAATTGAAATTCACCAAGTTATGGAATTGCTCAATGGTTAGGACAAAATAAGTTCACATGTCCAAAAATCGAGTCAGGTCGGGCAGAAGGTCGAGACTAGAGCTGTCAAAACGGACTACCCGACCTGGTTCAGCTCGGCCCACCACAGGTTGGTCACTTAGTGAGCCAACCTAACTTGACCCACTTATTAGCGAGCCAAAAAAAATTGAACCTAACCCGACCCATCACAGGTTGATGGGTTAAACAGGTTGGCTCACTGACTCACTTAAATATATATATATATATATATATATATATATATAATATCTTTTCTTCTGTCCCAAAAAACTAAAAATTAATTGTGATTAAAATTTAAATAAACTTCAATATAATCCAACTACAATCCAAAATAATTTTCAACCCAAATATAAACTAAAATCATAAAATTATTATGTTTGCATTTGCCAACCAAATATGTTGCCTAAAAAAACCAGCCCAACCAAACCCAAATACAAAAAAATTGTGTGACCTTTTATCTGCGGGTAGGTTGGTGAGCCAAACCAGCTCACCACGGGTTCAACTCGGGTAAGCCGGGTTCTTGGTAGGTCGGGTCAAAAATTAACCCGTACTAAAATTTGTAAAAAAAAATTAGCCCAAGCCAACCTGAACCTGTGGTGCACCGGGTTGCCCACAGGTTCTGATCCACTTTGAAAGATCTAGTCAAGACAAGTCAGTTCGGGTCAAAGATCGATCTGGATCGACCCAAGCCAGACTAGGTCAAAGGTCAAGTCGAGTTGGCCCAAGTCGTTGGTCGAGCTAAATCAACCCAAGTCGAAGGTCGAGCCCGGCTAGGCCCAAGCAGAATGTCGAGCCAGGCTAGGCCCAAGCAAAACATCGAGTCAGGCTAGGTCGAAGGTCAAACCGAGTTGGCTCGGGCCGAAGGTCAAGCCGATTCGGTTCGGACCATGGGTCAAGGCGATTCGACCCAGGCCGAGGGTCAAGCTGATTCGGCTTGTACCAAAGGTCAAGTCTGGCTGACCTAGGCCAAAAGTTGAGTCAGGTGAGTCCAGGCCAACCTAGGCCGAAGCTTGAGCCAACAAGTCGAGTCGTAGGTGGAGTTAGGTCAAACCGAAGGTTAAGCTAGACCAGGTTGGGTCAAAGGTCAAGCCATATCGAAAGACAAGTCGAGCCGAGGTTGGCCGTAAGTCGAGATGAAGCGAGTCAGGCCAAAAGTCGAGTCGGGTCAGCCCGAGACGAAGGTAGGGATGAGCCAGTCTAGGACGAAGATTGTGAAGGGTCAACCCAAGCCGATGGTCGATTCGAATTGGCCTAGACATAAGGATTAAACCAATCTACCCTTAACTTTCTAGGATGTATTATGTGACGGATATTTAAGTGAGAGTGACGATGTAAGATAACTGCCAAATTATATAACTAACAAAAAATCTAACAGTAAACAATTAATAGAGATATATTAGTACTTAAAAAATTAGACATTTTTTCTTAAATATAATTTTATAATTAATTTAATAAAAAAATATTATTACTAAATAAATTTTTTTATAGGTCTTATTTTTTGTAGACCTAAAATTAGTGTTCCTTTGGTTTGGTAGTACTATGTTCATTACTAATAGTTTAATATTAGTACTCAATTCTAAAATAAATGAGTTAATTAATTATTGGTTTAAAATAATAAAATTAAATTATAATATTACTTAATCATATGCATTCAATATTTTAACAAAAAATGTTGTCTATTATAATTTTACTTACTGGGGATACTTTTCTAAACACAAATGCTATTTTCTTCAAATATTATAAAATGGAGAAACAAGTGCTTATTGGTTAAAAAATAAATAATATGTATTAATTTCATCATTTTTTATAGTGAAAATAGAGATAATTAAATATATTAATTAAAATAGTATAAATACATATAATAGATTTTATAAATACCAAAATATCCTTTTTCACGTTGTTAGATAATAACTTTCTGGTATAAAATAAGAACTTTAGAATTTTTAAGGTCTTTACTAAAAGGTAAAAAAATATCTCTACTTTAGTTTTTTTTTTGTAAATTTTTTAGATGTTTAACACTATTTTTTAATGATTTTTCTGTTAATTTAAATTTTTTTATGTTCAAAATTTAATTTTAACAACATTAAAATATAATTATTTTATTATTTAATATTTTTTAATTTTTATTAATGAGCATTAGATAAAATATTAAAGATACTATATAATATTTATGGACAATTTTATCTTTTAAATAAAATAAAATTACATTAATAATTATTATGTCAAATTTATTTAATATTACATTTAATCATGTATTTTTATGAGATTTAATGTATATTAATTATCTTTATAAAATATATGAATTGTTAAATACATTAATTTATCTCATAAATAATCAACTTTTAATAAATCTCGAGAAAGAAAACCACATTGGTATGGTATTATAAAAGTTTGAGGTGGTAAATAAGCTTTGAATAAGGAAAGTGTCTAGAAGGATCCACGTTATAAGACACATAACGCCAAAAAGCACTTTGTGATTGTGGTGATAATTGCACAACACAAGTGGTTGCATTCCTTCTCACGCGCAGATAACAGGAAAAGAGGAACATATCATATCATATGCACGTGCATAATTTGGTAGAAGCATGTAGAACGCATGCTGAAGGTATAAATCCATTTCTTTAACCATTTTTTAGCTATGAAAGAAAAAAGATAGGTCTATACGAGTTTTCTTTCTCAGAAAATTGAAAAATAAATCATATTCATGATTTTTTTTCTATAAATCAAAATTATCTTATAAATAAACTAATTTGCAAAAGTTCTCTCACATAACTTTTTCACAATTTTACTTTTAACCTTTACATAGATTAACTTTAATTTGTAAAGATCTCAATTTTATTATTTTTTCTTTCTTAAAATTTCTTGAGGAGAGGTTCGTTGAAATATTTTTAAAGTGATGCATTTAGAACTTTATACAAATTAATATCATATAGTTTTTTTAATATAAGTTTGATGGGTATATGTCTTATTGTGGAAACTTAGACCAGAGAAATTAAAAGAAATCCTTATTATTTCTAAAAGTGTTTATGTGAAAACCTAGACAAGAGTACAAAATAGAAATCCTTGTTATTTCTAAAAGTGTTCATGGTCTTATTTTTTTTCTTAGCTAGTTATAATACATATGTTCATTTCATGATCTAGATTTAACATCTTTTTTATGAATATGTTTTGTAAACCACATATAGAATGAGATTTTAATTATAGTTAAAAAACTTTTTAATAATGATTGTTTGACTATGGTTGATAGATAGAAGTGATTAAAAGTTAACATTTATTTCTAGAAAAAGTATATCTCAATAACCATTATTATTATCTTACTTAATTGAGAAGTTTTTTTTAAGATAAATGTTATTATTTTTGTTTTTAGAGTTTTAGTTTTAGAAGGAGATTAAGGTAACATAGTAAAGAGTGTTTTATGTATCCTTAACTTGATTACTAGAACTTCTAAAGAAATTGTCTTAAGAAACAATTAGATGTATTATTTGTATGAGTTTAAGTGAATCAATATAAATATCATTACAAGAAATTACTATATTACCAACGAAATTTTACTGATAGAAAAAAATATGTCCATAAAATATTATTTACAAACAAATTTTATTGATGAAAGAAAAAATCATTAGTAAAATAAAATATATCGACAATTTTTTTTAGGATTTTAACTATTGACGAAAATATTCGTCATTAATGTATCCATTGGTAAATCATAATTTTGAATACCAACAAATATTTTCGTTACTGAATCCTATCGGTAAAATAGGTGTCAAAGTTATCGCTTTACCTTTGACCATATCGTGGTAAAATTCATTAGTAATGGATTTTTACAGATGAATTGTACCAATAGGTATTTAGCAATAGATTTTTGGCTTATATCCTTCAATAAAATTTATTAGCATTTTATCAACGGGTTTTGGTCATCTTTAAGTTATTAGTAATTTTGTTTTGCTAATGAGTTTATGTGATTATCGATGGATTTTGACCATCGCTAACACCATATTTTCTTTTAGAATGTGATATGTCTTGTTAATATTACTTGTTCGTTAGATGGTTTGGTCTAGTTGTTCACAAAAAGAAGTTCATGACTTTTTTCAAAATATTTGCCTCTCCCCTATGGTTAATTATTCCAACAGGATTGCTGGAAAAATAGATTGAATTCAAGAGATGGTGGCTAAAAATAACATTGTTAGAGTAATAAGAAAAAATAATACAATTTTAGCATATGTCACATTCAAGGACTATTACTATTATATTCATTATTTTATAATGGATGCACTAACTTTTATGTTTTTGCATAGAAACTTATGTCGATTTGACTTTCTTGGTTTTAGTTTGAACTTTTATAATCGAGTTTATAGACTTAATTAGAATTCACAATTAATTTCATGTGTGTAAATACTCAAAGCTTATATAAGTGAGGTCTAATTAAATATACTTAATTCATTTGTTTATTTTATTTTTTTTGTTTTCAAATTGGTCTCTTGGTCACATTTTCTCTCAATTTCAAATATCTCTTTTGTCTTTTTTTTTTCCTTTTGTGTTATGTTCTTCATCAATGGAAAACTAGTTTTTGAAGTTTAATTTATGAAATCAAGATCATACAATTTGATCTGAGATGTGAAATGTTTGTTTAACATTTTGAGTTTTCTTTTATTCTATCTAATTTCATATTGTACTTTATATTAAATTGTGTTTTAATTTTAAATATACTTAATTCATTTGTTTAGCTTTTTTTAGTTTTCAAATTGGTCTCTTGGTCACATTTTCTCTCAATTTCAAATGTTTCTTTGTCTTTTTTCTTTCTTTTGTGTCACGTTCTTCATCAATGAAAAATTAGTTTTTGAAGTTTAATTTATGAAATCAAGATGATGCAATCTGAGATGTGCAATGTTTGTTTAACATTTTGAGTTTTATTTTATTCATATTGAACTTTATGATATTAAATTGTGTTTTAATTTTAGAAGTCACGTAAGAAATCAATTGAATTATGATTTTACAATTAAAGTTATATTAACTGATATTTTGATTATTATAGTAACTAATTTAGATATCAATTTATAAATTAATTCTTTTTGCATCTAAAATTGTCTATACTATGAATGCAAAATTATAATTACTTCATGAATTAGTTACTAACATTAGGTATGAAAGATTTGGCTACCAAAAAAATTAGTGTATAAATTGGTTACTAATTAACTAGAGACAAATTTAGACACTAATTCCTTTGATAGCCAAAAGTGAAGTATTTAATGTTAGTAACCAATTTAGAGTCTAATTCACAAACCAACTATAATTTTGTATTCAAAATAACTATTTTAGAAATCAATAATTTTTAGTTCATAAATTAGTATCTAAATTAGTTATTATACTGACCAATTATTTTTTATCTCTAAAATTTGTTGCTATTTAATTTTGTTTTTGTAGTAGTGTAGATTTGAATCTTTAAATTGAATTTTCATTTCTTGAATATTCTTTCCAATTGCATTTTCAGTTCTTGAATTTCTTTAGCTAGCACTTACAATTTCATTGCATTTTATTGCATTCTAAACCTAAATCTCCAGATTAATTTTTATGTGAAGAATATTATGCATTACATACAATATATATGTATCCTTTGAAAACGGATATCGGTGATACTCTATATTGCAAAACTTTATAAATAAATAAATAAATAAAAAACTTAAAATGTTATGAATTCATAACGACAATAAATACCAATCACCACAAAAGCAAATTGAATCTAAAGGTGTTATATAAATGTGAAAACTTACATTCAAGAGAAGAACATGAACATGAACAAAACAAAAAGTATAAAGAAACATGAAGAAGATATAAAATGAATAATTTCTCGATTTAAAAATAAATGAAAAGTGAAATGGAAGATGAAAACTTTTAAGATGATGGAGGTTATCATCACTTGAAGAAATTCCAAGATAAGTCTTGACAAATCATCACTTCATCCAAGGAACATGATATTAGAAAGTCTTTCAATTCATTTAATATTTCAAATTCATATACAATAAGAGAATTATCTATAGCATCATGAATCCAAAAATTCAAATGCTAAATTCATGCAAATGAAATGAAACTTTAAACCTAAAGCCTTATAATGTTGGCAAAAAAATTAACAGACATAAGATAGAAGAATTCAAAATTAAAAATAAATAAATAAATTAATTAAGTTTTTTTCCCCAAAAGTTTGAACTTCCTTACATGTGTTCCTTATTTTCCATTTGGTTATGAAAAGCACCACGTAACAACTCCAATCTAAAGCAGGAAAACACGAAACCGTTTACTTCCATCAGCGTACGTTCTACGCAACTTTCTAACCTTTTCAGTCAACATTTCAATCAATATTTATTATTTATAAAATAAATAAATAAATAATATTTACTGTAGTTAATTTTAATATAATTTAGCCAGATACAGGAGTTCTATATTTAACTAAACCTTTAACATAATTAAAGTACAAACTAAAATTAAAATAATCATGCTTTATTTTTTCTTATTATACTTACATTGTTTTCCAATTTATCACGCTTCATTTTTCTCAAAATAGTAATTGTATTGAAAACATATTTTACCTTTCTTGTTAGGTAATTAGTTTTGCAAGATCGTTTAGGAATATAAATAATATTATTTATATGTATCAGTTTCTGATCATAATGATAAGTCAAACATAATTAAATACGGTATTAGGATTTATTACCCCTTATATTATTGTATGCTATCTACTCGTATATCAATCTTTTCCTGAACAATTTTTTTAAGTAGGTATCAGAGTCGTAAGTAGAGTTAAGCCGCATTAAAACAAAGGAGTTATATATTAAATTAAGATATTATAAAATGTGAGTCATTATCTTCTACAATAGTCCATGGTAGCCAGTGAGAATTATCGCTGTCACGAGTCAGAATAAACTCATATGAATACTTTAGATATAATCTTACGTAACTCACACAAAATATACGATAGAATGGGTTAATGAACAGCTCATGTATTATTATTTTGGATTTAAAATTCACTTTTGTATCACTAATTACTATAATTAAGCGATTTTTGTCTTTTATATGTGTGTTCATATGATATTATAAATACTTAATTTTAATTTCTCATATTATATATAATTATATCTATTTATGTATATTTATCTAGAGTTAGAAACACTTGAACATCCGGAATAACTGATATGAAAAATTATCACTTATATCTTATTTGAATATACGTTAAGAATTCAAGTATGAGTCTAAGTTTTACATTGGTTATAAATGAGAAAGTGAAGCACAATATAAAGATAAAGACTCATAAACTCATTGTCTTAAGGTTTTGGGTTAAGAATGATGTCAATATTTTATGTAGTTGAGCTCTGGTTTCATTGAAGAGAAGGCATGAGTACTCGTGGTTGGAAATCGTTCTATTGGTGGGGAATGTGAGTCTAAATCTCATATTGGTCATAAATGAGAGAACGGAGCACCTATATAAAAATAAAGACCCTTATGTAATTGGGTTCAGGACTTATTGATATTTGTTCTCTCCAATAAAAATTCTTATCTGTAAACCTAACAAATTATTTGTTAATTAATAAGAAAATGAGTGGTTTATAAAGAAAAAAAAAAACGGTAGGAAAAGGGACAAATAGAATAGAAGTAAACGCAAATTGCACGAAAAGAGACAAATAAAATAGAAGTAAACGCAAATTGCACTTGCTACGTATCACACTAACACAGACTGAAGTGGTCACTGGTCAGTGACAGCGGTCCCGAAAACAAGTAACGTTTTCTTCACTTTTTTCCGCCCACCATAGTTGAATCACTTCGTTTCTATTATTCTATGTTTTTCTTTCTTAATTTTTCCCCATTTCACTTTATATAAGGTTTTGCTAACTATTCATCTGTCAAGTTAATTAAGGTACATATATAATATTTATTTTCAGATTTAATAGATTTTTTATAGTATTATTAATTAATATAATATTTTTTCAATATTGTCTCATGAATGTTCTAAATTTGATTTCTTTTTGAAATAAATCAAATATAATCTATTATAACACATTAATTGATTGGAAGAGTGTGCCAACAATGACATATAACATAAATATAAAGAACGAATAATATGTTATTTATCAAAGTTAACTTATTGAAATAATTGACAATACAAGTAGTGAATGTTACCTGTCAAAGTAGGAACATCACCATGAATTTAATAAAGGAATTATATTGAATTTAAAGAAAAAAGTGGGTTTGAATTCAAGACATTAATAAAATATCTATTTCTTTTTTGGACATCACAAGATTTAATATAAGGTTGAAGATTTTTTTTTTTAGTGATCTGGTTGTTTTGATTTTATACCTTAAATAATTATGAAGTGTTGTTTCGTTTTCATGTAGGATGCATGATGAGGGTTTATGTACTACATATGCATTGAATTTTAAATGATGCATTGTATAATTATTTTATTAATAGTCTATAAATACTTTTTAGTACAAGACTATTTTAGATGTCCACTAATAAAATAATAAAAATAAGTACACAAAATATTTATACAGATTTATTCAAATCCACGGACTGCGTCCATTTTTCACTTAAGCATTTAGTTTAAGAGGTTTCACTAATCAAACCTAGATTACAATAAGTACATAAAACTTTCAAGGTTACAACAAGTGTACAAACTTTTTAGCGCTTTGTGTGAGGCTTACTTTTTGATTTTGAGTTAATGGGCCCAACCTTAGTGAGTCAGGGCCCATAATTAGCCTTGTGTCCCTTGGAACTTGTTCAAGTTGCCATTCACTTCTCATTTTGCTTCCCATTCCAAAGACAGCTCCCTTACTCTCTCTCTCTAGAGATGTCAAAATGGGTTTCAACCCGTGAGCCAACCCGGCTCACCACGGGTTCGAGTCGGGCTAGGTTGAGAAAAATTTAATTTTTTCAAAAGTGGGTTGAACTCAACCCGGCTCACTTAACCCACGGGTTAAACGGGTTCGAACCGGGTTGGAGGTGGGTTGGCCCACTTAACCCACCAACATCTTTTTACAATTTTTTATATATTTTTTTAATTTTCTTTTATTTATTTTTTATTTTTTTAATAATTATTTACTACTCCTATTATATATGTTAACAATTTCATATTTTTAAATGCTAGAATGTTGCTCAATAATATTTGAATAGTTTGAATGTTTAATTAATTTGATTGTCAAGTTATATATGTTGATACTTTAATCTTTAACTATAATCTTTAACTATAATCTTTGTAGTAAATTACTCAAGCAACCGTCTTATAAACAATTGTTTCTAAATTAACATGACAAAAATGTATAGTTTTTTTATTTATATTTTGTTGAATAGCATGACAGAAAATTTGTAATATTAGCTATGCTTTCTTAGACTATATGGATACTTCCTTGGAAACAATTCTTCATATATTGGTGGTGAGCATGATCAAGACATTGGTTCTTGATTTTACTATGATTGTCATCTCATGGGTTACTTAAAAATTTATTTAAATATTTGAATACTAGAAAACAATAATAATTTTTTTAGGTGGGTTGGTGAGCTAACCCACTTAACCAACCAACCCGTGGTGGGTTGAGCCGGGTTACAAAATTTCTGGCTCACCATAAAGTGAGCTGGATTGGGTTCACTCATTTTCAAGCCGGCTCGTGGTGAGCCAACCCGTCTCACACGGGTTGGCTCACTTTGACATCTCTCTCTCTCTCTCTCTCTCTCTCCTACCTTAAGCCAGAACACTATGTCACTTGAGCGAGGACTTCTAGCTTGAGCGAGATAGGTGCAAGGATGCGTTTTATTAATTATTCCATATAAAAATAGAAGTTGTTGATATCATTCCTGAGGATCCTGTAGTTGTAACCAAGAATTTGGTTTAAGTGATTCCCTTCAGCTACTTCAACAACAAAACAAAATTTTGGAAGAAACTCACTTGAAATTGAATACCTTCTGCCAGAAACCCAAAGATATAAAGAGATAAAGAGCAACGAGATACCTCAAGAAGATAATGAACGACGATGACAAAGAGGAAGGACGACACAACCTTCAACGACGACACAACCTTCGACAGCCACGAGGCGACAAAGACAAGAAACTTCTATCTGTCTTGGTGGTGGTTGAACCGCCTTCGACGGTGGCACAACCTTCAACGGCGGCGAGGCGACAAAGACAAGAAACTTCAATCTGTCTCTGTGATAGTTGAATCTCGGTGATGATTGAATCAAAAGTATGCCACTGTGGACTAAATAGGAATCAAGAGAAAGGAAAAAATCAAATACAGTTCAATGCACTAAGTGTGAATGGTTAAGTTCAGTGCACTAAGTGTGAATGGTTAACTGTTTGCAGTACAGTTTTATAAACTTTAACTAAAGAATAGTACAGTTTAATTTTACTATTAACATTTCAATTATTTTTAGTTTAAAACAGTTCAATTAACTTAAGTATAGTACAATTAAGTTATTTTTGTGCAGTCTTAATTCTTATAAAATCAAATTGACCATTAAACATTTAAAAAATTAATGTGCCTACCAAAATACCTCTAAGACTCACGTAAAGAATATACACTCACCTAAAGCATATGCAAATAAAACAATAAATATATAATATAAAAAAAATATTATATACTTTAAAATCTTTACCTATTTGTAATATTTTAATATATTCTTTATGAAAATTAGAGCTGTCAAAACGGGTCACCCGACCCATCCCGGCTCAGCCCGCGACGGGTTGGTCACTTAGTGGGTCAATTCAACCCGACTCACTTATTAGCGAGCCAACAAAATTAGAATCCGACCCGACCCACCACAGGTTGGCGGGTTAAACGGGTTGGCTCACTGGCTCACTTAATTAAAAAAAAAACACACAATTTTTTTTCTTCAATCCCAAGAAAACTAAATTATAATTCCGATTAAAATCTAAATAAACTTCAATACAATCCAAATAAAATTCCAAATTATGTTAAACTCCAAATACAAACCAAAATCACAAAAACATAAATTAGTATCTAACATCAAATCATTCTTATCAAACTATAGTATTAGAGTCTTCAATGGATAAATCCATAACATTTTCATCTCTTGAAGCATCTTCTTTATCCTCATCTACAATAAAACAAGAAAAAAATAATGTTAACTAATAATATTAAAAAATTAAGTATTAAATAATTAAATTAATTTTACAGTACTAACAATAATGTTACCTGTTAGTTCAAAACCATACAACCAATTTTATGTTAAAATGAGTGTCGGACCATTCAAATTATCATTAACACGTTAATCATCTACTGTTTCAGAATTCATTTTGTTATGTAATCACCACAAACATTAACTATATAAACACACAACCAAAAATGTCAAATAGCATAACTTTAAAACAAAATAAAATATGAAATGAAAGTGAAGAAAAAAGATAAAAAATAGAATTTAGAACCATAAAAATGATAAACAATCAAATAATATGAAGTCCGAAAGAAGCAAATTCAAGACGATAACAACAAACTAAAAGGTACAATAATAAATTAAAGAGAATAGCAATTTAGGTTTAAGTTTTACTTTTTTAATATTATATATATAAATATATATATATATATATATATAATATCATATAAATATATATAATATAATATATACATATAATATATATAATATATAATATATAGATATATATATAATATAGTATATAATATATAATATATAATATATAATATATAATATATAATATATAATATATAATATATAATATATAATATATAATATATAATATATAATATATAAT
>Ga0214542_1010774_pt1 | contig 13054 bp, 5 predicted proteins | sample CNSS1metaG_FD_160096 | JGI IMG/M metagenome (GOLD analysis project Ga0214542, IMG submission 160096) | Root nodule microbial communities from cowpea collected in UCLA plant growth center, Los Angeles, California, USA - CNSS1 | ecosystem: Host-associated > Plants > Roots > Nodule | place: USA...
GAGAGAATTACTTTCTTCTTTATTTTTTCGAGAATGGAAGACAACAACTTATATATGAGAGCAAAAATAGTAGATCTTTTTCTCTTTAAGAAACAAAAGAAAATAGGTGAGAATGGGAGATGAGAACGATTTGTGAGAAACTCAAGTCATATAATGAACCACAGTATCCGGTTATAAAAAAAAACACACAATAAGATACTTTTACTTCTATGTTCATAAAATAAAAATTAATATAAAAGAGACTTATTAAATAATTTATTAAACTAATATTTCACTATCAAGTAAGATAACAAAATTACCTAATTCTTTTCCTCCTCGTGAATGAAAGAGAACAAAGAGAAATAAGAGCAAAAAAATAAATATTTTTCTCTTCAAAAGCAAAAGAAAAAAAATTTAAGAATAAGAAATGAAAACGATTTATAAGAAGGTCAAACCATAATGAAAAATAATAATAAAAACATCTTGATAAATCTTTGTATTCTTTATTCTTTATTATGTTTAATTTTATATTTTATTATTTATTAACATTAATTATTATATTTATAAAAGAAATAAAATATTTAATTTAATCATCATTAATTTATAATATATTATCTAATATCTATAATATAAAAAAATTTAAAATACCTAAAATTTTAAAAAAAAAATCAAATTTTTGGGGGTGCCATGGCCCCTCCCTGCTACCACAAAGGTCCGCTACTGATTATATACAAGTTACTTTGTGTATGGTACATACTCTAGGACCGATCATCCTTTGACGATCACTTTCGAATCGATCATTCTTAGCTGACCAACTTGACCAATCATTCTAGCCTACTTGTTGTAGAATAAAGATCAGATTAATCACGAATCAACCAACTAATGTTGATTAAGGTATGATTGAGTCATGATTAGACCAACAAAAAGGTAGAAACCTATAACACAAACTAAAAATAAAGGTTTTAAAAAATAAAGGTTTAAGGTATGGTTGCAAAAACACATGCATTACAACCCTTAATACCCTTTTCATGAGTCACCTATTGACTTTAGTTTAGAAGTACCGCAATATCATCCAAGTGGTTATAGGTGAACATGAGACCTTAAAAATTGAATGAACAAGAAAAATAAGTTTTACACGATAAATTATCTTGGAATTGTAGACACTTAAGCAAACCGATCCATATTGAAACACTTTAAAAAAATTCTCTAATATATTTGAATTGTTATATTTATTTGAACAACTCAAAACTTTGTCAAATTTAACTACTTGATTGAGTTTATGTAATTCAGATTGTTCTAACTTAAAAACAAATATATGTAGTGATTATCATGGATTTATATTTTTTAGTTTGGTTCTAACTCAGCTTTAATTTAAAGTTCTCAATTATTGTTTAAGTTGTTTTAGTTCTCTTTTTCAGGTAACAATGCTTTTGTAGAAACAACTCCACACACGTTTAGAGTATTAATGTGTGAGATAACTTACCGTTAAATTTTGTAAATTTTAATCTCATAGAATATATATGTATTTTGTATATTGCATGTGCACGTTCAAAAATATTTATTATTAATTTTCTGTATCGCAGCTTTATTTTTAATAAATTAAATTTATTATATATATATATAAATTAAGATTAATATTTATATTAATTTTTAAAATTAAAAAAATTACATATTAATATGGTAGTGAGTCATATCATATCTATTGTAACTGTACTTTTACCTTTCAAACATGGCTCCTCGTCTTTTTTTTTTTCTTTTACTTGACACAGTATATTGTTAAATAAAAATATAATAGGTGAAAATGAAAATGATATTATGTATTTTGATAAATTATTATTAAACTTTAACTGTAATAGAAAGAGTCAAATATGTTACGGTAAAGCAGTGGTCGGAAAGTCATACCCTTTATTTAATGCGAAGGAATTTTGATGATTATTTATTCCTAAAGTTTGACTCACATTTTTCACGCAAAAGGTGTGTATCGTAATTCGTGTATCGTAATTCGTTTGGTGGTGCTGCCAACTACAATGAAATTGTAGAATATTCATTTATCAAATACATTCCTATGTTGGGCATGCATCAAAGTAATTTGACTCCAGTCAAATTGTTTTTTCCTTTTAACTATTTTGCTACATTGAACTATATTTTCTCTATGTATCTTTCTACATTGAATTAGAAGATTAGAAAATTCCATATATTTCTTTAATTAATATTGAGAACACGTATTTTCTCTATATATATATATATATATATATATATTTATAGTTTTATCTTATATCCAAAATATCTTTTCCTATATTTTTAATTTTAATTGTTGAATAATTTCATCTCAATTGTAATAAACTGAGTTAATTATAATAAATTGAAATCAATGTACGTAATTATATGAATTTTTATATTTTTAGTTAGTATGATATTTGCGTCCTCGTTACTTTAAACTGTTCACTTGCATTTGAAATTTTATTTTTTGAATTTTTGAAATAAGTACATGATTTTTTTTTTCTTTGTAATCATTTTTTAAAATTTAAATAAAATTGTATTTTTGTGTATGAGTTTTTGCGGGTTTAACATTTTACTTTTGGTTTTGACTTTCTATAATTGAGTTTAAGGACCTATAATTAGAGCTTATATTTAGACATATTCTTACTTTAACAAGATCTTTATGCATAGTATTTATTGAACTCTCTAATTTAGAACACTTAATTAATTTTTTAATTTTTTCATTGTTAAAAAAATCATCTTTAACTTTCAAAATTTTATTTTTCATATATGTTTTTCTTTTTGGATCAGTTGTTCTTCAAGGATGAATAAATAAGTTTTAAGGTTCAATCCATAGAATTATGATTATACAATAATTGAGTTTTGCTTTAATTGATGAATTCTTCATTTTTCTTTAAATTTTACATTTACATTTTATGGTATTAAGTTGTGTTTATGTTTTTTCTAGAATTTAAATCATAAATTAATTGAATTATTAAATATGAATTCAACTAAATGATATTTTAATTTAATTCATAATCATGAGTTAGTTAGTTTTCAATTGAAGTAACTGATTGGACAAATTAAGTATTCAATTTTGGACGAATTTTATATTTCCATTTTATGATAAGTTGTGTTTATGAATTTTTATAATTTTAATTAGAAATTGATTGAATATTGTTTTAATAATTAAATACATTTAATTTAATAATTAAAAATATAAGTAATATAATAATTTAATTTTAAGATAATCATTTAAAAAAAATGCTATTTGTTGTTTTCATGAAAATTATATTTCTTTTAGCTTTAAAGTAATATTCCATCTTTTGTATTATTTTCAAGATATTGTGTTCTTCAATTTTTAAAAGAATTACTTGTTTTTTATTTTTTGTTTTGTTTTCTATGTAACTATTTATTGCTATTTTAAATGTTATAAATTACTGTATGTGCAATTGAACACATTATTATCATTTTTTTTATCTTATTTTTAATTATTAAAAAATAAAGATATTTCATGAATTTTTATCATCTGGACTTACTTAATAATAATATACAAGAGATTGACAATTTTGAATTCACAAATGTGTGAATTCAAATATGAAACAAACCTTGAAATGTCAAAGCTGAGAATTTTTTTAAGATAGTGACGGCATATTTTTTTTTTTCTTACATTCCAATAATTCAAAATCAAATTGTTCTTAATTTGTTATTAATTATTGTTGCCTTAAAAATAAAATATGACAAGTTAAACGATTATGATTTAATATATTTTTTGAAACATAATATAAGAACCTTTTTGAAAAGAAAAAAAAAATCTTAGTACATAGTATATGGCATCAATTATTAACATTTATAATCGAGTGAGAACTTATGTTAGTCGTAAATTGAGTAGTGGACAATGAGTAAATTGAATGAAACATCTGATATTAAAGTTTCATTATTCATATAATGTAATCAAACATAACTTTTTTAATGAATAATCATGAATATATTTTATATATTTTCTTTAAAAGGTATATAAAAGGGATGGTCATTTTATCAAACACATCCTAATATACATGTATAATAATATTTTCATAAGTTTAATTAACTAGCAAATTAGGAAAAAAAATTAAGTGGAAAAAGTTATTAACGAAAGAATATGACTATTTTTCTCTCTAAAGATACAAACACAGTGTCCTGAAACATCATTATCCACACAGTTTAGAAACAAGCGTATCATCTAAGAAAGGTGTTTTGTCAGAGTCAAATACATCATTAACCTAGACTAATTAACTCCTAATAAGGTATATATCTTTATTATTTTGAAACCTAAGTGATTTGAATAAGACTGATAAATGAGATTAGTTAACCTAGGCATTCATGTATTAATTGTCCTTAAGTGGAGTTGCTTGAAGAGACAAAAATCCAAGCGTAATTAATTTCAGTGAAAAAGAAATGAAAGAGTAGCACGAAGTACATAGTTTAAAATGTGGTGTTAATAATTTAGTGTGAAAACTACATCGGAGGAATTTGTGAGGAAAGAACATAAAAGTCCAAATCAAGTAAGAGGACAAATAAAAGGCATATGTGTGTTTGTATCGCATTAGTCTTCTTTTTCTTCCATTGTCAATATTTCTTTATATATTTGTTGGGCGGTCATAACAGGCAGAAAAGGTCTAACACAAAAAAAATTAAAAAAAATTGGACAAAGTGGATGGGGCGACCAATTGATGAAACATGACAAGACACGTACATAGTTAATCATAACAACATTAGTAATAATAATAATTAAAATATCAATAACGATGAATGCAGAGTTAGGTGAGGGCAGAGAAAAAGCCCTCTTACCCACTTGCTCTTTCCCCTTCCGATAAATTAAAATTAACCTTATAAAATATAATATTTTTTAAATTAATTTATTTCGCAACTTTTACAAATACTTACAAGCGCACGCGTCCTTCTATCAAAACAATATATTTTATGTCATAATAAGCAAAAACTAAAATGGAAAAGTTTTCAAGCAGGGAAGCGTATTCGAAAGTTCGGTTTAGAAAATGTATGAAGTGAAAACGCAATTTGCACGAGAGAAAACCCTTGTGAAAAGCGTGTGTGCAATGCTTCTCTTCTATTGCCTCCTTATCCAATTCACTGTTGTGTAAAGCAAAGTGCCCTGTATATTGCGTACGTGTGGATTGAGTTTTGGTTTGGTCCAAAATAAACATTGCCATTTTTTTTTATATGTGTAAGTTTCTCAAAAATTCTAGAACCCACACGTCACTTTGGGTTGGAATATGTTTGGTTCCGTATTATATAAGAGTCCGTCTCGTCCTAGAATCCTCGAGGAGGAGAATAACAAAAGTATAAGTATTCACGGTACTTTATCCTTTTGTGTCGTGAAATTATGGTAATTGATTTGGAGATTTTGACTCATGGATTCTGATCATTCCAGAAAACCTTCCAAGAATTTGCTTCACTCTCGCTTTTTCCTTTCTGGCTTTTATTGCTGGGATTGGGAGTTTTTGACAGCTCTCCTCCTTTTTAGTTCTTCCTCCTAAGTTCTCTCTTGCTTTTTTTATTTAGAATAATTGTAATAAGAAGAGATTTGTGAGGGTGAAATCATGTCGCAACGATCTGTGCCGGCACCGTTTTTGACGAAGACGTATGAGTTGGTGGATGATCCAGGGACGAACGAGGTGATATCGTGGAGTGACAGTGGGAACACGTTTGTTGTGTGGAAACAAGCGGAATTTGCCAAGGATTTGCTTCCTAAATGTTTCAAGCACAATAACTTCTCCAGTTTTGTTCGCCAGCTCAACACCTACGTATGTTTCTTCTTCTTTCTTTCTCTCGTTACATTTACTTCCACCAATTACTCTGCCTTTTTCTGTAATAGTTCTTACTAATTGCTACGTATATTCGAAAACATTTGGAGTCCAACATTTGGCCTGCAAAAAAATCTTAAGTTAAATTGATATCTAAGTATGGTATATTTTTTACGATATATGATAGGGATGAGCAAATTTAATGAGCTTGAAATGTATAATTATTTCGGGAAAAAGAGAAATGAAAACATCAATTAACAAATATGATTACTATTAATCATTATTATTATTATTATTATTATTAATATGATTAACAGCCAATCATTACAAATAATAATAACAAATCGGCGTTTTGAGATTGCAGGGATTCCGAAAGATTGTGCCAGATAAATGGGAATTCGCAAATGAACATTTCAGGCGAGGGCACAAGGAGCTTCTCTGCGACATTAAACGCCGCAAGACCGTGCCGCAATTGCCAGCGCTGCCACCGGAGGCCGGAAAATCCAGCGGGGGTGGTAACTCTCCGTTAAACTCCGGCGGTGGAGATGACGCTGGGTCCACCTCTACCTCGTCCTCTTCCTCCGGTTGGAAGAACACGGGGTTGGTGGAAACAAACACAACAGCTCCTCATGAGTTATCGAGCGAGAACCAGAAACTGAAGAAGGATAACGAAACGCTGAGTTGCGAGCTGGCACGTGCGAGGAAGCAGTGCGATGAGCTCGTGGGTTTTCTGAAGAACCGTCTGATGGTGGGCCCTGATCAAATAGATCGCATCATGCGGCAAGGAAGTTGCGGATCTGAGAAGGCGGTAGGTGAAGAAGGTGGTGGGGAGTGTTTGAAACTGTTTGGTGTCTGGTTGAAAGAGGATACACTAGCAGACAAAAGACACAACAACCACAAGAGAGCGCGCGAAGACCAAATGGGCTTCGGTGGGCCTCGCCTGAAGGAGTCCAAGCCCGTTGTTGACTTTGAACCTCTAAATCTCATCATGACGAGCAATAAGGTTTGCAACTGACCAACCGATGAACAAAGAAGAATTTGATTTTTCCTGTTAGGAAATTAAGGAAGGAATAGGATAATGAAAAAGTAAAAGGCTAAGCGATAATTATGTTTGGGTAAAGAGACCAAATGCGGTAGCCTCTGCTCTGCTCCCTCCACGTGTCTAGGTTATGTTATTATTTTAATTTAATTTTAAATTTAATGATGTATATACCTAGGTCAATCCTTGTATGATTGGAAACCATATATGGGTTTTTTATGTAAGGCATTCTGTAGCTTGGTTGATGTTAACGATTATGTTTGAATTAAAGTTTTCAAAACAGTATTTCTTGTAATAATGATTAATAGGAGAGATAGCAATTTAATACTGTGGCTTTTAATAAATCAATTTTCATTTTGATTAATTTATTTTTGATTAATCAAAAAATCAACGTCATAGATGGATCTAGCTTAATTGATTTATACTTTTACTAAGATAGTTTAATTTAGAATAATGAATAATTTAATTCTTAAATCTTAGAAATTTTGCTGATTTAGTCTTTGAAATAGTAAAAAAAAAAATTCATTTTTTAAAATGTATACACAGTTTAAATTGGCTGTTAATATCATAGCTTTATAACAAAAATAATCCTTGATTTATATGTTTGAGTAAAAAAGACCGATGGAATTTAACAATAGAATATAATTTCAAAACTTGGTATACATTCAGAGACCAAAATGAAGATCTCTTATTTTCAAATTTTAATTTAACAATATCTCACCAATATTTCTATTTACTCTTTAATTTGTTGCTCAATTTATGTCAATATATTTTCAATTTTTCACAGAAATGATATTTATGATTCTTTTTCTTTAATTATTACTATTATTTATTATTGTGATATGATGTTCACGCTTTTAAGTGCATTGCACACACATATAGCATATTGAAGTTAAAAGTTAACGGTTTAAACTATATTGTCTTATCCTTCATATTATTTTTAAATTAAAATTAATCTTTTTATTTCTTAATGAGATTCACTTTAGTTTTTTAATTTTATAACTTCATCTAAAACAGTACTTTAATTAAAAAAATTATATTAAACGTGGCCAAAATACAAAAAAGAAAAAGCAACTAAATTGAATCTTGCTAAAAAGAATTAATTCTACACAGAGGCAGTTCTCATATTTTTTCTATTCGAAAGATATTAAAATTAAATGTACTTATAGATGTTATATATAATTATATTAAAATAAAATATAACAAGATACCATAAAAAAAATAAATACAATTAATATATTATAATTTTTAAAATATTTAATTATATTTAGAGAATGTCAAGGTCTTCATTCCTGAAGACACAATATCGAAAAAAAGGTGAAAGGTAATAATGGTATTGTTATTTACAAGTGTGTTCCCAAAGTGTAATTGCTTATAGATGATGATTGTTTATGAATAAGATGGCATCACTGTTTGGCTTGTTACTTTCACTTCACTTGGTGAAATGAAACTATCGAAAAACTAAACATTGTTCACGAATTTAATGTTGGTAATGTGATGAAAAGGTACAAGACACCGACGTATGTGAACGTGTGAACATTGAGATACGGATTAAGATGAAGATAAGTAAAAAATAATAGGATTCCCTTCCTAAAATTAAACACGTTGATTTTGTGAGAGAAAGGTTGTACCAAATAATAAGTCATGTTGGACTTTGGCATAAGTAGTGAATTTTGTTCACCCTCTTTACAAACTTAAGGTTGTCGTCAAATTCCAAGCCACGTGTATACTATAATTCCAATTTTAACATTCCGAAAACTTAATTGTTAGAATTAACATATTTATTTTACGTTAAAAAAAAATTCAAAGAAAAGAAACATACAATAAAAATGAAAGCTGTGAAGACATTTTTAAAAATCAAAAAATAAAATAACAAAAGTTAAATATGTTTTTTCCTCAAATTTTTAAAATTTGGAATTAGTAATTTTTGAAAACTTTATTTGAAGTTAGATCTTTATAAACATGTAAATTTAGATTTTTCAACCAAATTTTATTAAATTTATTTAATATTTTAAATATATTTTGAAATAATATTAAGTTGAATTGTTTATACGTTTTACATATTTCTATTTAGATATTAGTTTATAAATGATATTATTTGAGTTGAGTTGTTACACATTTCTATTTAACTGTATAATATTTCAAATATATTTGGTAAAATGAATTTTGAATTTACATAGTTATGTTTTCATATTTAACCTTTCAAATGCATATCATAGTATTTAACATTAAAGTGGATTATAAAATAACATTAAAGAAAAACATAACAAACATGTAAACAATTACACTCAAATGACACGTTTAAAATATAAATGAAATTAAAAGAATTAGTTTAAAAAATCTAAATTTATTTATAGCTAAATTGGAAAAACATATTTATATATAAAAAAAAAATACTAAAAGCGTGGAAGAGAAAGAGAGTCCACGGTGAAGCAGCATCTCCTCTCCTCTACCCTGGCGATGGACAGCGTTTACGGTTCGTCTCCGCCGTTTCAGGGCGGACCGTTCGGGTACTCTTCTTTCCATTCTCCTTCCTCGTTTCCCCTTTAAGTTCCTTTTAAGATTCATAAACATTCTCCCCTCTCCTTTATTTTCAGCCACCCGCGTCATTTTTACCTCGCCGTTGACAGGCTCAACTTCAAAATGGTACTCTCTCTCTCTCACTCACTCATTTTCACTTTTTGTTTCGATTTTTTGATTATCTAAAACGATCGACATATCGCAGCAAACGGTAATCGAACTCGTGGATCTGGTCGCTCGACGTCCATCCTTGCCAATCGTGGTCTGTTGCAGCACGCGCGACGATCTCGACTCTCTCTGCTCCTCTCTCTCCACTCTCCCCTTTGTTTCCTCCTCTGCTCTGGTCTCTCTCGAATTTTCCAATCACCAACTCATTCACTTCCTCAAAATTCCCACGCGCTACACTATTTTATTTACGTAATTCGCTCTTGTTTCCTCCGTTTCCCTTTTCCGCGTGTCAGTACAGTGATCTCGCTGAAGATGAACGCGCTTTTCTTTTAGAGAAATTTCAACAGGTAACAGCACGGTGGAACCAGTCGAATCAGGGTGGAGCGCCAAGCGAGGATGAGATTGGGAAAGACGAGAAGTCTCATATGATCATTGTAACAGACTCCTGCCTCCCTCTCCTTTCTTCTGGCGAACTTCCCCTGAATGCTCATCTTCTCATTAACTACGAGTTACCGGCAAAGAAGGTTTTTCTCTTCTCTCTCTCTCTCTCTCTCTTCTGCATATTTTACTGCAGCTGATATTTACCATCGCTATCTGCATTCTTATATTTCATGTTTCCTAGCAGAAGAATGCAGGTTTAGTTGTTTATGTATGCGAAATTGGTGTCCCTGAGTGTATCGTCTGTTCTTATTTTCCTCATTATTTTTGTGTTTCCTGCAGGAGACATACGCTAGGCGATTGGCAGCTTGTTTAACATCCGGTCCTTTTTTTATTGCCTACTACTTCTGTAGTTTTTTTTTTTTTTTTTTTTTTAAATTGGCCAAAACATAGATACAGTTCCTTAGATGCTATCTCTTCTATTTCCTTCTCAAAATTGAAGTTTTATCTCGAAATTTTGCATATTCCTTTAGTGTAAACCTTTATTATCGAGCCGAGTTTTCAATTTTGACTGAAAACAACACAAACAAGATTTAAGGAACTGTATTTAACTTTTGTCTAAGTATGTGATAGTTTGTAGTTTTTCATTGCTGCTAACATTCCCGAGTAATGTGCAGATGGGATTGTTATTAATATGGTGGTTGGGGGGGAAGTGGTGACTCTGAAAAGTATCGAAGAGAGCAGCAATATTGTCATGCAAGAGATGCCTATGCGAGTAAGTTTGCCTTCTAACTCTTTCTGCTCGAGTTTGACTATGGGAAGTTCACATGACAGTCATCTCACTCTGAATTTGTTGAAGTATATTCATACCTATTAGTTTTTTTTTTTTTCAGAGCAAGGAATTCTGTCTTATATGTTGTTGGATGAAACACTCTTATGTTTTTTCTCATTCCTATTGGTCTTCCTGTCTTGTTAGTTTAGTACTATTGTATAAACGTCTTTTTGGTTCTTCAATGGTCTTATAATTACATATCTTATAACATTGCAGATTCTTGACGTTTTATGAAGATCTTCAGTCTTTGCTCTTTCTCGAAGAAAGCAAAATTTGATCGCTTGCATTCATGAATGTTTGAAGACATGAGGCTTGCTCATTTCTTCGAATATTATGGGAGTGGTCACTAGCCAGTGCAGCAAAAAAATACTGATTTTTTATTACTATTTTGGATTTGTAGATTTTCATTCTAGATTACATCTTTTATTGGATGTTTAAAATTATAACACAGAAATTTGGTAGAAATGACAAACTTCTTATTCTTCTCTTTTCTTGGAGATATAATTGTAATTTATAGTTTAACATTATAGAAGTGGTATTTGAGGGGGGAGGAAGCAGTTGAGAGTCAGTTTTCTCTCCATCTCTCTCTCGGAAAGATGAATGGAAATAACTTTTGTAGTTATATCTTCGGGAGAAATTTAAGAATGAGGCGAAATACTAAGCACGTAGAAGGAAACTTATCATTTAACAACTAAGCACTGATCATGCTCGACAAGCAGTATTTGTGGTGCATGTATCGCAATGTAGACCGTGGGACACTGACATTAACACGTAGACTATGCAAGAAAAAATTTACTGGTTGAAGTGCCCTGAAATTTGACAGTGCCACTTATGTGCTTAGTTTTTTCCGAAAATAAGAGGCCTTTTATAGCATAAAAGTGCCTGAAATCTAGGCCCTGTATTTGTCCTGACCATTGTCTGGGAAAACACTGAAGCAATAGAAACACTGAAGTAGATTCAAGAAGTGTGCTAATACTGTGTACAGTTTTCGATGAGATCACCCTGCTATGAGCTGATTAGCCTAGCTCTTGCAGAGTAGGAATTGAGCGATTTTCAATTAGGCTTCCATGAATTTGGACAATCTCTTGTGGGAGGTTGAAGATTCTGCACTAAATAGTGATATGACTAAGTTTAATATAGAAGTGAGTGATAATATTCAACTTATAAATCGGTCTTATAGGAACGACAACACAATGCTAAAAATGAAATCGAAATTTATTCTAATGGAGCTTGTTAGGTTCTCTATTGTTAGAGGATTTCTAAACATTTAGTCCTATCATCTTTATGTCTACCAGACTTTGCTAGCTTAACTATTAGACCATTTGTAAATATTTGGCCCAACGTTGTGTCTGATATGTCTAGTTATTTAGTGAGGAGCATATGCAGGTGATCTTAAATTGATTAGTAACATAATCAAATTAAAGTTTGCAAGTGACTTTGGATCCCACGTAAATCGAAATAGAAAGAAAAAGTGATTTTCCAAGCAAAGAAACATGAGGCATTTTTTATACATTAAAAATGAAAACCAATGTACGAGGCTGATTTTCTGAAGCACATTTTTGGGATGGAGTCTGTACTCTAGCTAAAACTCTAACCGCAAAGCTTTCCTGTGCGTAAAACATGAAAGGGACAAAAAATGTCCCGTTGATGAAGTTAGGCAGTGACATTCATCTTAAAAAATGTCTCGAATCGTTATAGTATCGTCAAACGTCTTGGTGAAACGTCCAGGTAGTGACTTTTATGTCATAGAAACAAGCACTTGAAAAAAAAAGCACTTCAACAGAATATTTGAAGAACATAAAAGAGGTTGAGAAGACATTTCTTGACTGTTTCTGTTTTTTTTTTCCTTAAACATTTCTTGGATGAAAGATTGATTGAGTGAAATTGTTTGAGAAATCAGTTTGTAAAACAATGTAAGAAGACAATCAATTAGACAGTACTTAAGAACTGAAAATGTTTGATAAAACTAATTATGAGCTTTGCTTTGAAATATGGCTCGATGGGCTTGTTGCGTCCAAGCAGCAGGGCTGGTACATGTAAAATGTAATGGCTCTTTCTTTCTGCACCACATAGTTTAAGGAAAAGAGTGTTTTATATTGTACCATTTGGAAGTTATTTTTACCCAAAAATAAAATTAAATTGTAATTCAATTTTTTTGTGGATTACATATTATAGAAATGAAAGACTTTTAGAATGTGCAACTTATAATTTTTTTTTTATGAAAGAAGATGACTTCTAAATTACATAATTAAGAAATTATAAAAGCTTTTTAAATTATACAATTTGAAAGTCATGTAAAACGATATACAATTTAAATTATACATATTTTCAAATTGTACGAAAGTTTTTTTTTTT
>Ga0214542_1010780_pt1 | contig 13037 bp, 15 predicted proteins | sample CNSS1metaG_FD_160096 | JGI IMG/M metagenome (GOLD analysis project Ga0214542, IMG submission 160096) | Root nodule microbial communities from cowpea collected in UCLA plant growth center, Los Angeles, California, USA - CNSS1 | ecosystem: Host-associated > Plants > Roots > Nodule | place: USA...
CACGAGCAGACCGAATACATGCGCCAGATCGTGCGCGAATGCCGCGAGCTGTTGAAGCAATCGCCACCCGATACGTTTCTGGGACGCAGGACGCACGAGCCTTTCCAGGGCGAGGGCGACGCTACGCCGAACGAGGAGCGTTGACCGTCAGCGCAATCGCGATGGTCGGCGAGAGGCCGGCCTGCAGGGTGCGGGTTTGCGCGGCGTTGTCGCAGATGGCTTGTGCAATGGAGCGCTCGCGGAGCAAGGCGAGGCGAAGCCGCTCGGCTTCGCGGAGGGCGGCATCGGCGCGCGCCAACAGGGGATCGTCCGTTGATCCGTGCATGCGAGGGAACGCGATGGGTTGCCGTTTGTTCCTGGTGGGGGCGCTCGAACCTGTTTTAAGCGATCACGTCTTCCTTCTCGGTCCCTCGCGCGACGATCTTCAGGGCGTCGTCTCCGAGCGGCCGCTGCAACGCACTCGCTTCGTCCCAAGGTGCCCGGAGCCACACGTCCCACTCCTCAGCGGTCGTCAGGATCGCCGGCATGGCCTTGGGATGGATCGGTTCAACCACTGCGTTCGGGTTAGTCGTAAGAAACCCATAGACCTGATGCGGTCCCGGAATGGGTTTAGACTTCGTCCCGCGATCACCGTTGAACGTGGTCCAGATGCCGGCGAACGCGTACAGAGGTCGCGCCTCCGCGAGCGCAAACCAAACGACGTCCTTTTTCTTGGTTTCCGGATTCGGCTCCGGCGCGTACTCGGCAAAGCTATTCGCCGGCACGAGGCAGCGGTGCTCGGGCTTGAGCCAGGCTCGCCAATGGGGTGACGAGGTGTTGCGGATGTTCGTGACGGGCGGCCCGCCAGTGCGGGGCGGCGGCGGCATGCCCCAGCGCATCATCACCAGCTCGCGCTCGCCGCCCGCGTCGCGAATGACGGGGGCGGGGTAATCCGGAAAGACGCCGGGCATCGGCGGCAAGTTGCCTTCGTAGCGACGGACGATGCGGAAGAGGTCGGCGATGGCCACCTGATTGGTCGTAATCGAATATAGATTGCACATGAGTGGGATTGTCTCTTATCGCTCGCCCGGCCACCAGGTCGTAGGCGGTTGGCTGGCTGAAATCTTTGTTGGCCGCAGCGCCACAAGCTCGCTGCGCTTGTAGGGGTGCCCTCGCATCTGCGAACAATCCTTGCAGCGCATGTAGCGTTCAAGTTCGTGGATCGGAGTCGTCTTTGGTCGCCGAATGATCTCGAGTGCTATGGTCTGATTGGTATCGCAGCCATGACAGCGGACCTCGAGGTAGGGGTATCCTCCATTGATCGCATCGCCGATGGTCGGCGAGGGCTGCGCCGGTCCCTTGTAACCGAGCATCCGGCTGTTCCACGCCACACAGGCCAGCTTGTCAGCTTCCTTGCGCGCCTCTCTGGCGCGCTCGGCCGCCATCTTGATCTGAGTGCCGAAGAGATATTGGCGCGACTTTGTGGACATCCGGGTATCAAAGGCATGAGCCAACAGGGTTTGGCAAATTATCGATTCCTAGTAGGCGACGGAGCCGGCGAGCTACTGCCTCTCGTGGCTGTGGAAAACCATGCCTGGCCGTTCGCTGTCACAGGTCCTCCCGCAATCCCTTGAAGAATGGATGCCGCACCTTTCCCTCAGCCGACTTGGCGCGGTACTCGATTTCAGCAAGCAGTTTTGGCTCGACCCACGTACCCTTGTGCGCAATGCGCTTGGCGTAAGGCTGCGTCCTGCGTCGTAGCGGCTCCAGGCGCTTGCGCAGTTCGGCGGCTGACGTTTTGTCGAAGCCGTGGTCGACCTTGCCGGCGTAGATGATATCATCGCCCTTGCGGCGGCCGAGATACACGCCGTCCCACTTGCCTTCATCGAGCGCGAAGCCGGCGATGGTCAAGGTTTCGCGTTGCGCGCACGTCGTCTTCGTCCAGTTGTTATTCCGGCCAGAGTTGTAGACGCTGTCGCGAACTTTGGAGACCACGCCCTCCAGCCCGACCTTGCAGGCATGGGCGAACATCTGGCGGCCGTCCATTTCGAAACTTTCGCTGAACTGCACGTCGGTGCCGGCGACGACCTTCTTCAGCTCGGCCTTGCGCTGGACCAGCGGCAGGCTGCGGAGGTCTCGTCCATTGAGATAGAGGAGGTCGAAAACCACGAGTACGATCTTGGAGGACGTGCCCTTGAGCTCATTCTGAAGCACCGAGAAATCGGTCGTACCGTCAGCAGCCGGGACGACAATCTCTCCGTCGATGATCGCCGAGCCTGCCTTGATGTGCCACGCGTCCTCGGCGACCTTCTTGAAGCGCCGGGTCCAATCGTGCCCACGGCGCGTGTAGATGGTCACGGCCTCGTTCGCCAAATGCATCTGGACGCGATAACCGTCGAATTTGATTTCGTGAATCCACCGATCTCCGGAGGGCACCCTCGGGACGGAGGTTGCCAAGGCCGGTTCGATAAAGCCCGGGAAGGGCGCCTTGACGCCGATCGCCGGTGCCCTTCGCTGACGCTGGGACGCCACTCAATCACTCCACGCAACAACTCATTTGATTCGAATCTTTTTGCGGGGATTCGTTCCGGCCTCGCGGCGCGACCAAACGAGACACAAGGAACAAACTGAATCTCCATTCGTTTTCGCAAGGCATGGAGGTGCGATATGGCTAAGGCGAAGAAGGCGACCGCTCGTGGTCGCAAGCAGGACCGCGCGCGCGTAGCGGGCGGGCAGGATTACGAGGTTCGTTACGAGGCGAAGAAGACCCGCCGCTCGGCCTCGGCGGTGAAGAAGGCGGTCAAGAAGGTGGGCAGCAGCCGGAAGAAGGTGGAGCGGAAGTTGGGCCGGTAAACCAACAACTTCCGCGGCCGTGCGCTGGGATCAGGAAGTGATAAGGTGGACATCATCAGGCGATGAACCGGTCGGGGAACCAGCATCAGCCGGGATGCATAAACGGTTTGCTGCGAAACTTGCCCGCCTGGATGTCTTCATTGAACGCCTCTGGAAGGTCGTCAGTATCGCAGACCAGCCCGAGTAGTGCGAATGATCGCCTAAAGCCGCATAAAAATAGGCTCATCGACTTGTCCACTGTCACTTGGTATTCGTAGTCGAATTGCTCGTGAAGGCTGGTATTTGCGCGCTGAAGAATAGGCGTCCGGCCCAGCACCGAAAGTATCTCATTCGGAATCTTGCCGTCTATCACTTGAACGTTGCTGAAAAATCGTATGACGATTACACCCTCAACCGGAACGATCCGCCCAGCGTGTTTGTAGTGCAGCGCGCAGAACAGTTTGGTGCCAAAAGCCCGCAACGCCTGCCAAAATTCTGGCTGACCAATTGAGATAAGCGGAAAGTCCCCGAGTGTCTGATAGCCGTCTATGGATCGCCCGGTCTCTTTAAGAAAGCGTCGGACCTCATTTGCGGAGAGCCGCATGCCTTTGTACGCTTCCGGGAAGGCGTAGTGTACAGCGGCCATGGCGCGACGCATCTCGCGATTTTGCGTCTCCGTGGTGAGATCGTTAGCGTTCATGATGCGGGCGAGCATCGCGACGATCTTTTCGTCGTGACGCGTGAGGTTGTTGCAGGCGTTGCAAGCGGGGAAGTTATAGCCGTCCGGCCATCTTCGCTCGTCGAAGATACCCCGAGCGGGTACATGATCTTCAGTTTCAGCAGGCCTTTTACCGCCGCAAAAGCAGCAGATCGGATGTGCGGCAAGGAATGCTTGTTTGCGTCGCTTTCTGTCCCCCATGCCAATGTCTCTACGCTGGGTTGCTGAGAGGCGCAATATGCATTGGAACGGCTACACCCCGGTTTGACACGTCAGGCAAAACACTGTCAGAATAGCATCATCGAGACGAGTTTGTTTTTGGCCCGCGCCGGTTTTCCGACGCGGGTTTTTTGTGTCTCGATCCAAGATTGACCGGAGTAATTTTCAGATGGATTTCCCCCATGACCGAAGCGGTGAACTACAACCTTCTTTCCCAAAATGCTCTCGCCAGGGCGGCGGCTCGCCGCGCCCTGAAGCAGCGGACGCTAACTGAAATCAAATCCTTGGCGCGGACGCATACGAACCTCGCCATCAAGACCCTCGTGCAGATCATGCGCGACAAGGAAGCTCCCGCCCATGCCCGCGTGATGGCGGCCAACGCCATCCTCGACCGGGGATGGGGCAAGCCGTTGCAGCCGATCACGAGCGAAGATGACAACCCCATTCGCTTCGTTCACCGCATCGAGCGCGTCATCGTGCATCCTGGCGACGACGTGACGATGGAGGCGCATATCGAGGAGAGCGTGCAGCAAGCGCCGATCAGTGTCCTCGGTAGCGTCGGCGCGGTGCGCGACGGCGATGCTTCTTACGAAGAGCTTTGGTTGCAATCGCAGGAGCAGGCATGAGCGACATACTTCGGAAGTTGCTTCAAACGCGGGTTCAGCCAGCGCCGAAACCCGAATGGCCGCGATGGATCGCCGAGGCGCTTGCATACAAGCCCGAGAGCGCAGTGCAAGTGAAAGCACCGCCCAAAACGGTCCCAGCGGGCCCGAACAGGCGAGATGATTATCGGGCGTTGACCCGAATAAGGAACACTTGAAGCTTGAGCCCGCAGGAGACCGCGGGCTTTTGACAGCCGATGTCGGCTGCTGGGGGCCGAGTGGACATCTTCTAAGAGCCAGAGCATTTCAGCTTGTGACCCGGAGCGGACATGGCGTGATGACCGACAGAATCGTTTCAGCGCCATGACCACATAAAAAAGACCGATAAGGTAGGAGAAATTCTGCGCATTCAACGCTTTGGGGTGCGCCCGCGAATATGGTCAAAGCCTAGCTTGATTCCGGCGAAGCGCGCTTCGACCATCGGCTCAAATTCGAGGTCGGTGAAGATATAGGGCCAGTCGTTTTCGACGCCTTCGCGGACGAGTTCGCCGACATAGAGGGGGTCGATACCTTGAGCGACGCGTTCCCGGATCTGGTCGATCCGTTCGGCAATCGGGCCCGAAGTCGGCGGGGCACGGACTGCCCCGACGAAGCGCTTGGGGAGGTTGCGGCCTGAGTTCATGATTTGAGTGCGGACGTACCCAGGACACAGCACCGATACGCCAATTCCGCGGGGCGCGAGCTCTTGCCGCAGCCCCTCGGACAGCGCGACAACGCCATACTTTGAAACGTTGTATGCAGTGCTCGCTCCTGAAATGAGGCCTGCGAGCGACGCTGTGGAGACGATATGTCCGCCCTCGCCATGCTGCTCGACCAACGGCCCGAAGATCTCGATCCCCCAAATGGTAGCCATCAGGTTGACGCCCAAGGTCCAATTCCACGACGCATCGGTCCAGGTGCCGTAGGGCCCACCGCCGCCGACGCCTGCGTTATTGACGAGAATATGGATTTTGCCGTAGCGGGCTGTCGTGGCCTCGGCCGCAGCCGCGAGTTCGGCTTTGAGTGAGACGTCCGCCTTCACGCCGTCGACATCGACATTAGTGAGCCGCAGTTGCTCGAGCGCTTCGGACAGCGCCGCCTCTTCAATATCGCAAAGCATCACTTTCGCCCCAGCCTGGGCGAAAGCGGTCGCGATCCCCAGTCCAATGCCCGACGCCGCACCGGTCACGAATGCTGTCTTTCCCGCCAGTTCCTTCACGCGCATTCTCCTCCAGGCGAGCGGACACGCTCGCGCTACAACGCCAAGTTTTAGCTGACGCTCACCGCACTTTCAACGAATCGGAAGCATCCAGGATCATCCCGCTCCAGATACCTCGCGGGTCGATATCTCGGTTCGAAAGAACGTAATCGATCTCGCCGCGCGTAGTGCCGATGTCTATCAACTCCCTATCGCTTAGGCCGGACAAGGCGGAGCGCAATTTCAGACAATCGCGCCGCTCCTGAAAGGCATCCCGGTATTTCCGAATGAGACGAGAGGTGTAACGTGTCGATGCGGATGTCCTTTCCAGCCAGGTCGTGCTGTAGGTCGTGCTCATTGCGATGTCTCCCTCGGACGGTGTTTTCCACCCGCGCAGGGTGCCAGGAGATCGACAGGCGTGCTTGACGCGCAGCTTACATTTTCCTCACCGGCAGCTTATTCTTGCCGTTTCCACCGTGGCCAAAGCGCTGACTTGTGACCGCGGCCTCTGATCTAGGGAATTTTATAGCTTGCGTTATTTCTTCGAGGACTACGCATTGGATCCCGACCGTCGCGAGCTAACTCGCGGCGTCAATGTTGTCCTCGTGGCACCGCAGGTCTTTGACCTGCTAGAGTACCTTATCCGCAACCGGGAGCGCGTCGTCAGCAAAGACGACCTCATTAGTGCCATTTGGAATGGGCGCAGCGTGTCGGATGCAGCGTTGACGACCCGCCTCAATGTCGCCCGCAGCGCGGTTGGTGACACAGGGGAGGAACAGCGCCTCATCAAGACGTTGCCGCGGAAGGGCTTCCGTTTTATCGGGCCAGTGCGAGAAGAAGCGGGTGATAGCCGGGCAGTCACTGACAACAGGGTAAAACCAGAGAAACTTACACTCGCGCTCCCCGATAAACCCTCTATTGCCGTACTGCCGTTTGAGAACATGAGCGGCGATCCCGAACAGGACTACTTTGCAGACGGAATGGTGGAAGAAATCACTACTGCTCTTTCGCGGTTCAAATGGTTGTTCGTGATCGCGCGCAATTCGAGCTTCACATTCAAAGGCAAAGCTGTAGACATCACGGAGGTCGGACGCAGGCTTGGCGTGCGCTATGTCCTTCAAGGATCTGTGCGCAAGGCGGCGGGGAAAGTTCGAATCGCAGGGCAGTTGATTGACGCGGTTACAGCCGCGCACATCTGGGCGGACAGGTTCGAGCGCGACCTGACGGATGTTTTCGCTCTGCAGGACGAAGTCACGGTCGCGGTTGTCTCAGCCATTCAGCCAAAGTTGCTCCAAACGGAAATAGGATTGGCGACGCGGCTGCGACCGGAGAACCTCACCGCCTATGACTTCTATCTCCGTGCTATGCAGCAGTATTACCTGACAACCCGCGAAGGTTTGGCCGAGGCGATCAGGCTGGCGCATGGAGCTTTAAAGCTAGACCCTCGGTTCAGCTTTGTCGCGGCACTCGCAGCTACCTGTCACCTGCGGAACATCCTGTGGGGCTATGCAGTCGATCCTCAGTTCGACAGGAAGGAAGCAATTCGGCTTCTTCGTTGGGCTTTGGATATTGACGATGATGATCCAGATACGCTGGCGCTGGCTGCAGCGACATCAGCCTTCATGGTCGGCGATTGCGAAACTGAGATTGAATTAATTGACCGGGCGGTTGCGCTCAACCCAAATTCCTTTGTGGTATGGAGTTGCAGAGGCCAAATCTACAGAATAGCAGGACTGTACGAGGAAGCGATCCGCAGCTTTGAACGGGCCATTCGCGTGAGCCCGGTAGATCCGCGGCTACACCTGCTGTTTGCTGGGATGGGGAGTGCCCTTGTTGAGCTTCGTCGATTTGATGCAGCCATCGCCGCAGGGAAGAAGGCCCTTCGTCAGAACCCCTCCGATCTGGTGGCTTACCGCTATCTAGCATCCGCTTTTGCTCATCTCGGACGTGAGGCCGAGGCCCGTCAGGCGGCGGCGAATGTGCTTGCGGTTGATCCTGCCTTTACAATCTCAGCATTCATCGCGCGGGGCGGGCAGTCAAACGCGAAGCTGTTGGTCGAAGGACTTCGCAAGGCCGGGTTGCCAGAGTAAGCTCATGATCGCCTGTGCAGCCGAGGTGATTGAGCGCGAGACGCAAGTGCAATTGGCCCGGGCGGACTGAGCGCCTGAGCGCAGCGATGTCTGCTTCCTAAGCGTGACCCGAACAGCTCTAGCAAGCTGCCTAAGTCAGCCTATGACCCGTAGCAGACTTCCTCTATTCATGCAAAATTGAGCATTCACCGTGTTCTCGGTTGACGGAGTGCTGCTGTGCAACCCACAAGTGGGGTGGCGTTGTCGGCATTTTGGTCCACCGGTCAGAACCGAGATTAAGTGTGATCCCTCTCTGCAAAACCGTCGGTTTAGCTCTGTTTGCTGCTACGAGCTTATCGGTAGCGGCTTGTTCTCCCCAGGAGGACGTCCATCTCACCTGCGCGACGACCATCTTTGTCGCGGACAACCTTATGGAAACCGGCAAAGTCCCGACTGACGCTGCGCTGCGACAGAAAGCGAACGACGCTGAGATCAACCACCAGAACGCGTCGACGACTTTCAGAAGGTTGGACACACGTCAGCCTGAAGGAGAACGTGAACGCCTTTTGGAGCTTGCTTTCATTTTTGGGAATGAACGCGATCGCATTCTCAAGGAGCTATCGCCAAAGGAAATCGTCGCCCGGGCGAAGACCTGTATCGAACAGGCACCTCCGAAAGGGCGAGGTTTTCCACGTCCTGATGGCAGCTTTTGACCGAAGGGCGACGGCCGCGCCGCGCACTAACCGCTGGCATGGAGGAGAAAGTCTGGTGTACTTCACAGCCTTTCTGATCGTAGTCGTCTTGAGCGCCGTGGCATCGTTTCGTCGATCCAGGACTTTATCACGGAATTCTCAGGGGGCTGCCTCGGCCCAGCGGCTTAAAGCGCGGCAACAGGCGCTTTGGCCGGCGATGTGCGCGGCGATCTTTGCGCTCGCGCTGCTCGCATTTCATCATGTTCAAGACAAGCAGGACTTTGGCCCGTCTGTGGCACTCAACCTCGCGGCGTTTACCGCCGCTTTCTTGGGTGGCTGGTTTCTTGGCGTCATTGGCGGGATGGATTGGGATTGAAGCGCGCGATAAGCGCAAAGAGAAGAGGTGCGCCGGATTGTCGCCGCTGACGAGCTACCATGATGTGGGCATCGTCCTGTCGATGTCTGGTTTTGGCCCATCGCGTCGCAGCCGATGGCCAACGAAATGTCAGCGGTCAGGGGTAGACCGGGCTTAACTTAAACTCGGCCGACCGTCGCGATCGACCCATCCCTGCCCCAGCGGAATGCTCGGTGGGGCGTCGGCTGTCGGGTGTAGAGCGGAAGCCGATTGCAGCGGTCGGGACCGACGATTTTGACCCGAAGCGGACAATCAACCTTCCGGCACCCCGGCTAGGCGCAGACCCCTGTAAAATCGCTCGCGGCCGGCAAGGAAGGTCGGATTGTTACTGGGCGCGGTGTCGCGCAAGCGGCGGATGGTGAAGGTCGGATCAAGTGCTAGGGCTGCCTGCGCGGTTGCCTTCGCTTCATCCAGTTCGCCAATCCGCGTCAACGCGTCGGCGAGCCAGAAGTGCGAAAGCGGATTATTTCGATTGGCCTCGATGCTACGCCTTAACCAAACCACGGCTTCCTCGCCGGCACCCAAGTGCAATTTGGCTCCGCCAATGACGATCAGCCAACGGAAGGCTCTTATGTCACGAGGAGATAGCCGGAGCGCTTCAAGGATGTGCGCCTCGGCTTCCTCCGCCCGGCCGACGTATATTTTCGCCAGACCGATCCACGCGTGAGCCTCGGCCAGATTGCGGTCCAGTGCCAACGCTCGCTCGCATGCAGCAATGCCATGCGAGGCGCGATTTGTGTTGATCTCAACGAGACCGAGCTGCAGGTGCGCCATGGCGTGTTGTGGTGCCAACGACAAGGCCCTGCCCAACAGCGTTTCTGCCGCTGCGAGACGAGGGGCCGCGTCGTCCGTCATGAAATTCGCTGATAAAATCACGTCGACCTCCGCTCTGCCGACCAGGGCTTCCAAGCAGGCCGGATCGAGCGCCAGGGCACGTTCGAAGAAGCGCTGTGCTTGCGTGAGGTGCTCAGGGGTATGCCCCCGGTTGAAGATGGCTCTGCCTCGGAAATACAGATCTATCGCGTCCGGGTTTGCGGTGCTCTCGGCTCGCCGCGCCTCGGCTGCAATCAGTTCGGCATTCAGCGCGTTGGCCAGCCGAGATACGATTTCGTCCTGCAGGTCCAAAAGGTCGACGAAAAGCTTGTCGAACCGCTCTGCCCAAAGTTGGTTACCCGTTTCGGCGCTGACCAGCTGTACGTTGACGCGAAGCCGGCGACCGGCCCGCTGAACCGACCCCAGCAAGATATAGCGGACGTTCAATTCGCGTCCGATCTGTTTGAGATCGATCGGCTTGCCTTTGTAGGCAAATGCGGTGTGTCGGCCTATCACGAACGAACCGCTGATGCGCGACAGGTCCGTGTTCAGGCTCTCCGTCACGCCGTCGGCGAAATAGTCCTGCTCGCTGTCACCCCCAATGTTTGCGAAGGGCAGCACCACAATGGAAAGACGAGGTGCAGGGGCGAGGCGGGACGTGTCGGTACTGCCATGTGTAGCGGCAACCGCACGCCAATGATCTTCATGGACCGTGCCGACGAAGCGAAAACCCTTGCGCGGCAGTGTCTTGATCAAGTGCTGCTTTTCCCCGCTGTCGCCGATGGCGGTCCGGGCGGCATTGAGGCGGGTCGTCAACGCGGCATCCGAGACAATGCGGCCGTTCCAGATTGCGCTGATGATCTCGTCCTTGCTGACCACGCGTTCCCTGTTGCGGATCAGGTAATGGAGCAGGTCGAACACCTGCGGCGAGACGGGGATCAAGTCGGCGCCTCGACACAGCTCGCGCCGCTCAGTGTTCGTTGCGCGGTGCAGTTCGCGCCGGTCGGTGTCCAGTGCGTAATCCTGAAAGAGATAACGCAAGCTGCCATTCCTTCTGGGGGGGCTCTGAAGCCCTTGAGCACGAAGAATAAGCTGCCGGTAAGGAAAATGTAAGTCATCAGTTGAGCGCGCAGGCGCATCTTGCGGCAAGCAGTTCGGGGCGGACCCGAAGTGACGCTGCGAGACCGCCAGGACCGATTTTGACACAAGGCCGACGCGGCAGACTTACCCTGTTATTGTCACGAAGGCCCGCTCATTCTTGCCGCCAATCAAGTGAACCCTGATCCGAACCTAAACTGAATGTAAATTTGAGGGAGCCAATGGCAAAGGAGTTCGCGTACGGCGACGCGGCCGCGGTTGGGTATGATCGCGCGTTTGCACATGTGTCACGCCACTTTTTGCCGTTCCTTCTGAGTGCCGCACGTGTTGCGTCTGGCATGAAGGTACTCGACATCGCAACGGGCACTGGACTGGCAGCGGCAGAATCCTTGCTCGTAGTTGGACCAACAGGGCACGTCGTTGCGGCCGACGTATCGGAAGCCATGGTTGGACAGGCGCGGCAGCGCCTGAGCGCGGCGGCAAATATCACCTTCGCGGTGGAGGACGGCCAATCTCTCTCGTTCGCCGATAGCAGCTTCGATGCTTTGATTTGCAGTCTCGGGCTAATGTTCTTCCCTCATCCCTCGCGCGGATTGTCGGAGTTCTTGCGTGTCCTTCGGCCGGGCGGACGCGCAGCAGTTTCCGTTGCGACCGTGCCGGAACGAACCTACAACGGCAGCGTCAACACAGCTATCGCCAAGCACTCGCCAGCGATCCGCGAGGCAACGGCGAGGATGTTTTCATTGGGTGACCCGGCGCGTCTGCGACAGTTGTTCGAGAAGGCCGGATTCCAAAACATCGAATTGACGAGGCAGGCGCACCGGTTCAGTATGCCATCTTTCGACGCCTACTTTGGTCCGTATGAACGCGGCGACGGTCCGACTGGACAAGCCTATCTGACACTCCCTCAATCGGTGCGCGATATTGTTCGCGAGGAAACGCAACGCAGCCTCGGAGATAGAGGCGGGCCCGTAGAAATCGAGGTTCAATATCAGTTCGCAAGCGGCCAACGCCGCTGATGAAAGTGGTCGGCCGCTGCTGCCGTGCACATTCCGCGTGATGTCCGCACTTGGCCCATCGGCGACATCAAAGATGTTCCCCCATTTGGGCTCTTATAGAGGGAGAAGCGGACATCTGGAGCAACCAAACGAGGCGTACACCCCCTACGCGCCGCCCGGCCCGAACCACCGCGTCAGCGCCTCCGCAAGTCCGCGGCCGCTCCCGTCGCCCACCCAGGCCACATGGCCATCGGGCCGCACCAGCACGGCGCTCGGCGCGGCGACCTCGCCGATGGCCGGAAGCAGCCACGGGCCGTCGTAATCGGCATCGACGATCCCTATGCGCTCCGTCGAGAGAGAGATGTCGAGGCCGCCCGGCTGGCCGAAATTGAGCAGCACGCCGCGCGCGCCGTGCAGCAGCGTGAACAATCGTAGCTTCTGTCCGCCCGCCACGAGATCGAGATCGGGCATGCGGCGGCCGAGCAGCGCGTGGCCTTCGCCGAGATCGTAAGCGATGTCGAGCCCGCTCATCATCGCGCCGAGGCGCTGTCGCGGCTCGTCCATGGCGAGCAGCTCGGCGATCACCTCGCGCGCGGCCTTGCGGCCGTCGTCGCCGCGGCGGAGCAGGGCGATCTGCGCCATGGTGTTTTTCAGCACGCGCGCGGCCACGGGATGACGCTCGCTGTGATAGGTGTCGAGCAGGCTCTCGGGCGAGATGCCCTTGACCACCTGCGCCAGCTTCCAGCCGAGATTGACCGCATCCTGCACACCGAGGTTGAGGCCCTGGCCGCCGACGGAGTGATGAATGTGGGCGGCATCGCCGGCGAGCAGCACGCGGCCTCTGCGATAGGATGCGGCCTGCCGCGCCGCGTCGGTGAAGCGGGAGATCCAGGCGGGATTGTTGACGCCGAAGTCCGTGCCGTAGACGGCTTCGAGCGCCGCGCTGAGATCGCGCAAGCTCGGCTCGCCGCTGCGCGCGAGCTCGGCTTCCGTCACGACGACCAGCGCGCGCCCGCTTCCCGTCTTGCTGAGGCCGTGGAAGCCGAGCGCGTCGTGACGCAGGCCGAATTGGGGCTCTTCGCGCATCTCGACGTCGGCCATGAGGTTGCTGAGCGAAGGTTCTGAGCCGGGGAAGTCGATGCCGGCGAGCTTGCGCACCGCGCTGCGGCCGCCGTCGCAGCCGACGAGATAAAGCGCGCGCAAGCGCATCCCGCCGGACAGTGTGATGTCGAGGCCGCTCGCGTCTTCCGCAAAGCCCGTCACCTCGCGGCTGCGATAGATCGGCACCGCGAGCTCGGAGATCCATTCGGCCAGCAGGCGCTCGATCTGGTTCTGCCGCAGCGCGAGCCCATAAGGATGGCGGGT
>Ga0214542_1010788_pt1 | contig 13026 bp, 12 predicted proteins | sample CNSS1metaG_FD_160096 | JGI IMG/M metagenome (GOLD analysis project Ga0214542, IMG submission 160096) | Root nodule microbial communities from cowpea collected in UCLA plant growth center, Los Angeles, California, USA - CNSS1 | ecosystem: Host-associated > Plants > Roots > Nodule | place: USA...
TTTATTTCTTTATATATATATATATATATATATATATAAAATAAATTATAAATATTTATAAATATATATATATATATATATATATTATAAACTAATTGTGAAAACTATCTAATTCTAATTTCTATTATAAAGTTTTGACATAGTTTTTATCGAATTAATTTTTATATTATCTATCTAACCTTATATACAACATGGTAAATTTATATCATTTAATTGAGTACCTATAATCTTATCTATAAATAATTGAAATGATACTTGTTGGCATATATTTATTATAGCTTAATTCTTCCTAAACTTAAGAATGATACTTATCTCTAATTTATGAACAAATCAAAAACATAATTTTTTAGTGTGAATCCAATATGTACCATATAGGGTCAACCAATTCCCGATTAATAGCTAGACCTTAGGCTAGGAACTTGTCCATCTCCCAAAGGAAGGTCAACCATAAGCTTAGAAGGAGAATAACCCATAAAATGTTGGGAAGCCTAATACACCTCTGATAATCGGCTAGTTAATGGTTGTATCCAAGAGTCCAGACCGGGTACTTAATAGCCCAAGTAAGATAAACAAAAAAAGTAGGCGGCCAAATGGCAGGACACTCGACCAAAAGTAGGGTACGTGTCGGTAAAACAATAAGTATGAAACCCTTCTCCACAGACATAAATTGGAAGAATTTGTTAAATATCGAGCAGACTTTCCAGCAGATTGGGCTCCAATGTTAGGCCCACAAAGCCCATAACTAGGCCCAAGTCCATGACCAAGTTAGAATCCACGTCATACTATAAAATGCCAGGTAATGATCCTTAAAAAATTATTATAAATACACGTAGTCCTAGATAATTAGACTCACTTTCGTCATTAATTTCTAATCCTAGATATTTGACCATAGAAGAAAAGTACCTCCACACACTTTGAGCTACAAAAGGACAAGAACTTAGAGGATGACTACCACCTACAAGAGAGAAATCCATTCAAAAGTCTTTTAATCTTTATGAGGTACTACTTTGGCCTTGTAAGAACAATTGGCACTTACTGTGGGGTCAACTAATGTTTCGCAAGGAAAGGACTACTAAATGGTTTCCACCATTAGTAGAATGGCTGAAGTGAGAGAAGAAGGACAATTGCAAGCAAACTTGGTTTTTATCCTACAAGGATAGGCTAAGATGCATTAGGAGTTTGTGGAATTTAGGAAGTTAAGTGTCGACGAGATGGATGCGCTGAGGCAGGAGAAGTCAAGGCTTAGGAGAAAGGAAGAAGCTGAAACGACCAATGTTAGGGGAAAGGACAGGGAAGCCCCAGACCACTCCAAGAACCACCAACATGTCAAAACCTCGCACACCACTAAGGAAGAAAGTGAGTAGAACCCTACTCCCTAAACCGTTGGCATCGCCTAAACCAACACAATGGTGAAGACCAAGAATCGACACCTTTTTATAGATGGCATCACAAAAACTCCGCTCCTTAAACAATGGGAAGTTTTTACTCTAAACCACTATGATGAGAGTACTAATCTGGACGAACATATCTTTGTTTATATAATCCAAGTAGGCCTCTACTCAATTCAAGACGTCGTTATGTGTAAAGCTTTTCCCACAACTTTCAATGGTCTGACCTTAGAATGGTTCACCTCATTATGGCTCTATTCATTAGACTACTTTGAGACCCTGTCAAGCCTGTTCATAAGCCAATTTTTCGGTAGCCACGCCTATCCCATACCTCCTTGTCACTTCTCAAGGTAAGCCAAGAAAAGGATGAAATGTTGAAAGCCTTCATTGAGAGGTTTAGTAATGTGGTGCTAAACATAAAGAACCTGAGCCTAGAAGTTGTCCTCTAGTACATGGCTATGATGTTAAAGTCGGGCCCTTTCGCCAATAACCTTTGCATGAAACCCCTAACCACCATGAATAAGTTGAGGTTGGGGGCTGCAAATTACATTCGCGTTGAAGAAATGAGAGAATTGAGGAATAATCTTCGCACTGAAACTGCACAAACTAAGAAGTAAGGAATTGACCGAGAAATGACACAAAATGGAGGTCCCCGACTCAGGGAGCCCATACCACCCCAGTTCTTGCAATACGACCCCCTTAATGCACCACGTTCTCGCATCCTCGAGGAGGCTCTGCAAACGAACATGATACCACCACCATGAAAGTCTCTAAACCTCCCAAATGCTTACATGAGAAAATACTATAAATATAACTACAACAACGACCACAACATGAGGAATGCTCGACCCTTCGAGACAAAATAGAGTAGTTGGCCATCTCAAACGCTTTGTAAGACATTACGATAAAATAAGTTCGAGGTTCGGATACAAAAGGAGTGATAACCGATACACCCAACGAACGGATGAGGACAAAGAAGGTAAGAAGGAAGAAGCGACACCGCAGGAAGACAAGTGTCTGGACGAGAAACCACTGTTGATAGGGACGATAAATACTATATCAAGAGGATTAACAGGATGAAGGGCATCGTCATCAACCAAAAAGCAACACCTACAAGTCATACGGTTGGTTAACGTCATATCAAGAGCTTATCGAAGAAAGAGAATGCCGCCTATCACCTTTACAGATGTTGATTTCCAAAGAGTAGATATGGTTCAAGAAAACCCACTGATGATCACCAATGAAATAGAAAGTTTCACAATTAAGAAAGTTTCACAATTAAGAAAGTTCTCATCAATCAAGGCACTTCAATAAACATTCTCTGCTAGAAAAAGTACAAGCAGTTGTTGCTACCAGAAGAAGCAATGGTGTTGTACGGCAAGACGATATATGGATTCTCGTGGAAAATGTATCTACAAGAGGGTACACAGATTTGCACACAATATTTCGTGAGGGAAACCTGACAAAAATAATACATATTTGGTACCTAGTCATTGAAGTGCACACGTCCTATAACATCTTGTTGGGAAGGCCTTCACTAAACATGTTGGGAGTTGTGGTGTCCACCCCCCACCATGCAATGAAATTCTTATCAGCATTCATAGACATCACCACCATACATGAAGATCAAAAGTTAGCAAGATAATGTTACATAGCAAGCTTACGACACTCGACCCTCGTCTTGGCAACTAAAAACATAATACGAGCACCTGACAACGAAACCATCTTGATAGGCAAAGATCTAAACCCTTGGTTAAGAAGTGACACACAAATAGAACCGGTGGGAGAGACAAAGGACTTTCCTCTCCCAGAAGGACAAAGTTTCAAGGTAGGATCCACGATGGATGAAAAAGACAAAGTAACTGTAGGTCGAGCCCTCACCCAGAACACATACTTGTTCACCTAGATAGTCGCAGACCTCCCAGGTTCTTTCCCAAAAATTGCTTCACACAAGTTATCCATTTTCCATGAGGCTTTACTGTATCGTAGAAAAAGAGAAAGTTAGGGGAAGAGAGGGAACAAGTGGGTAAGGTTGAGGTCGTTAAACTCTTAAACGTTGACTTTGTCAAAGAAGCCCACTATACCACTTAGCTCTCTAACATTGTACTAATAAAGAAATCTAGTGGAATGTGGTGGATATGCATGGATTACACTAATTTGAACAAGGCATGCCCCAAGGACGCCTACCCTCTACCCAGCATAGACCAACTTGTTGACAGATCCGCCAACCATAGCATCATAATTTCCTAGATGCATATTCTAGCTATAACCAGATCCCAATGGCAGAATCAGAAATGCTTAAAATAGCCTTTATCATGAAGCAATCTAACTACTACTACAAGGTCATGCCCTATGGTCTTAAGAACGCCAAAGCTTATTAATAATTAATGGACAAGGTTTTGAGACACCTTCATAGTATAAGCGTAGAAGTGTATGTGGATGACATAGTGGTCAAATCTCCTAACCTAACACAACATTCCCAAGATTTAGCCGAAGTTTTCACGGTCCTAAAAGCTTATAATATGTGCCTTAACCCGAAAAAATGTGTCTTTGGAGTAGATGGCGACAAACTTCTAGGATTTATCCTAACTCGAAGGAGAATTGAAGCAAACCTTGAAAAATGACGAGCAATCAATGAGATGAGAAGTCCCAACAACATCAAAGTGGTACAATACCTCATAAGGCGACTAACGGCAATATCATCATTCTTGCCACATTTAGCAGACAAGACACAATTGATGATCAAACTGCTAAAAAAGTCGACTATCTTCACTTGGGACAGAAATTCAAGAAGGATTTGATCACTTGAAGCAGATGCTTACATCCCTTCCTGTATTGTGCATTGTTGTAATAAGGATGCAATTATCATGATCCTTATCCAATAAAAGGAAGGAAAACAAGAACCAATATAATTTGTCAGCAGAACCTTGCAAGACCCAGAAACCTGGTACCAAATGGTCGAAAAGGTGCCCTTTTCCTTTGTCACCATGGCTAAAAGATTGAAACCATACTTCCAAAATCATCACATCATCGTTAAAACTAATTATCTTATACATAGGATATTTCAAAAACTTCATTTGGCAAGAAGGATGTCATTTTGGTCCGTGGAGCTATCTGAGTTTAATATTTAATACGAACCCAGAGGACCGATAACGGCTAAATGCTTAGTAGATTTTGGCAAACTACACAAGCAACACATGCTAAAAGAAGAGTGGTGGACATTATACGTTGATGGGTCATCAAACCCAAAGGGAGCAAGAGCTGAAATGGTGCTAGAAGGACCTAATCATGTGTTGATCGAAAAGTCTCCACATTTTGGTTTTAAAACATCAATAACCAAGTAGAGTATAAAGCCATTATGTCCGGGTTGACATTAGCCAAAGAAGTAAGCCCAAAGATTGTTGTGTCGGTCGAACTCTAGACTTATCATGGGCCATTTAAACAATGAGTACCAGGTTAAAAACCCCATTTTGCTTCAGTGCTATCATCTAGTTCGCAATATTATCCAAAGTAGTCAATACTAAGAAAAAAATGAAATATAGATCCCTACTCCAACAAACTTTGTTGGCCCCCTCCAATGGTAGAACTAACAAATGCATGAACATTAATAGTGACAAATAAACATGGAGTAACTACACCATATTTTTTCCCCTTGGTCATTCGCTAAATGGGGCATGGACATCCTCAGACCCTTCACCCCGAGAAAAGGGCAGGTCAAGTTCCTGAGAGCTAGCGTTGACGACTTTACCAATTGGATTGAGGCCTAACCATTAGCATCTATCACGACTCAACAAGTTCACTAGTTCGTCTAGAAGAATATCAACTATCAGTACGATGTACCTCATAAAATTGTTATGAATAATGGGTGGTAGTTCATATATAAGGAATTGTCGAAATTCTATATAGGCCTCGACATCAAACATATTACTAGCTCCATGGAACACCAGCAAAGCAACCCCTAAGCTGAAGCTGCCAACAAAGTCATCCTCGTCAAGTTGAAGAAAAGACTTGATTGATCAAAAGGGCGGTGGCCAGAAGATCTGTTGGAAGTCATGTGGGCCTATCAATGTACCCCCTAGTCCTTGACACATGAATCCTAGTTCAGCTCGGTGTATGACACACAGGCTATCATACCTCTCGAAATAGGAGAGCCCTACCTACTACGACAAAACTTTAACGAGTACCAAAACCAAGAAAGCATTAGTAGAAGCCTCAATCTCTTGATGAAACAACAAGAGAAAGCGCAAATCCGAGATACTAGACGAATGGCAGCTAAAAAATACAACTCCAAGCTCCAACTGTAGAACTTCTTGAAGGGAGACCTGGTGTGGTGCATGGCTAGTAATGCAAGGAAAAAGGAAGCGAAGTTCTTCGTCAATTGGGAAGGACCATTTCGATTTAGTGAAGACGTAGACAAAGGAGCATATCGATTGGAGCAGCTATCGGGGCAACCTATACAAAACACCTAGAATGTAATACATTTATAGTTCTACTTTAACTAAAAATTCATCGATCACCTAAGGGATTTGTAACCCTAGGTGTACTCTTTTTCCTTACCTAGTCTTTTATTCCTAAGGGGGATTTTGGCCAGGAAGGTTTTAACGAGACACCCCTATCGAATAAAATAAGGGTTTATTAAAATTACATGTGTTGTTGGCTGAAAGTCCTAGACGTTCCTCGACGCCTATCTTGGTGGTCCTAGTCAAAAATATAATTTTCTACGTGTTCCATGTCGCCTACCTAGGTGGTCCTTGTCGAGAAATTTATTTTCTTAGTTCCATGTTGCCTACCTAGGTGGTCTTAGTCGACTAAATAATTTTATACATGTCCTTATTGCCTACTTAGTCGGTCCTAGTTGAACGAATAATTTGATACGTGTTCCTTGTCACCTACCTAGGCGATCCTGGGCGAACAAATAATTTTATATGCTTTCCTTGCCGCCTACCTAGGCGATCCTGGTCAAACAAATAACATTCTATGCGTTGCCTGTCGCCTACCTAGGCGATTCTAATTGAACAAATAATTTTCCATTCTACACATCAATCGCCTAAATAGTTCTAGTCGCACAAAATTACCACATAAATGCCTTTATTCATTAAAGCAAAGGATATTCAACAACAAAATAAAATACAGAAAAGAAGAAATTTGGTGTAGCAAAGTAACAATGTTTTATATACAAAACAAATGCTCGTTATAGTACCCGACCATATGTAAAACGAACAAAGAAAAATGAAGGTAAAGATTAATCAAGAAATTAGCAAATCAAACGTCTCCTACAATCTCTTCCTCGGCGTTACCAAACTCTTCATCACCATCACCAAAATGAGAAGGGCTCACCGTAGCTGTATGGTCGGCCGAACCACCATCATCCTAGGCACCGGCCGCATCAATGGTCATCTTAGGATCTTCAAAAGCCTTAAATACATTGATTTCATCTTCATCAATGAGGCGATTGCCATATATGTCCTTGTTCACATCGAAGCGTGTATCCTTCACTAACAATTCACTATAGAAAAACTCAACCAGTCGAAGAGTCTTGTTGAAGCATTAATATGTTCGACCACCACATACTTCTTAAGATCCATCAAATCGATTTCCACTTCAACAACTCTTCCCTTCCATATGAGTCCACCTGTGACTTTAACTCTTTTTCCTAGTCTTTAGCTTTTTTCTTAAAATCTAGGCACCTTACCCTTCAGGTCCCTAACTGTTTTTTCTTATACTCTAGAGTCTTCTCCTTTTAGCCTATGTTGCCTTCTCCTCCTCATACTTGGCCTAAAACAAGGATAAATCCTCTGCCCACTTGGACTTATCTTTGTCCCTCAACTCCTTTTACAGCAAGTTGCTTATCTAAAGCAAACTAAAATCCTGAAGGCAACCCCTGCTATTTGGGTGCAGTTGCGTAGATACAACATTTGGAAGCCAGTGCACACCCATAGAGAACTCGTCAAAAGGTAACATTACATGCAGTTGAACAAAATGGCACATCTACATATAAAAAAATCCTTAGAATAGTGTTTTCGGCCATTGCAAACATTATCAACAACACTCACTCGCTCCAACACACTATGTTCGATGATATACCCTTCTCTAAAACCTAAATACTTAAAGCCACAAGTTTAGTATCCTAGACCACCTATACAAAGAAAACTACCCTCTGACTAGTGGGTTTACTCACTCATACCCTACCTTACGAGGCAGATTATTCCCGGCCAACTCCTCCGCAGGATCTTCCCTAACATCGAGAACCGTTTCTATCACTAGTCCATCGATCCTAAACATAAAATCATCCAAAGAAGAAGTAGGTTGAGTACTCTAGCTACCCGACCCATCCACAAATTCCTTACTCCAACCACTATTAGACATACTTTATAGTTAGATGGTTATTGGTAAATACAATTTTCTTCTCCAAGATATCTTAGCAACAAAGACAAAAGTGTAGCTCTTAATAACAAAATAAGCATAAATGATCTGCCATTTGAAGCCAACCCCACCAACCCTCATCTTCTTGTTCATCATAATGTCATCATTACATCTTTGCCAACGCCATAGTAATGCAAGCCATATCGCGACTCTGCATCTTTCGCATTTCCTTCAATTTGTGTGCCAAGCTTAGTACGCAATTTTACATTAAAACTCTTCAGCTTCAAAGCCAAGCCCATCTTCCTCACCTTCCCATTAGTCATATCACACCCTTAATAAAACCTTTACGTCATTTACACTCTTTGAGGTTGGGGGCTACCATACCCATAGGGAGTAGACCAAAGAAAAACAGGAATTTAGGAGTTTTTTGTTTTTCTATAAGAAACGATTTGAGGACACGAAAGATAGAAAAACCAGGAACCATAGACAACTCGACCTTGCACAAACCTCAAAATGTCGGCATAACCTATGAATAAGACCATTAAAACTCCTCAAACCTTTAGCAAATGAATTACAAAAGGTTGGGGGACAGATGTATCATATAAGGCCGACCAGTTCCCGGCCAATGATTAGACCTTAGGTCATGAACTTGTCCATCCCTCAAATGAAGGTCAAGCATAAGTCTTGAAGCATAATAATCCCATAAGAGGCTGGAAAGCCTAATACACCTTGAAAACCAACTAGTTATCTATTGTATCCAAGAGTCCAAACTGGGTACTTAACAGCCCAGGTAAGACAAACACCAAAAGTAGGCAGAAAAATAGTAGGATGCTCGACCAAAACCAGGGCACTCATCGGTAAACCAATAAGTATAAACACTCTTCTTCATAAACGTAACTTAGAAGAATTTGACAAAGATCAAGCAAACTCTCGAGTAGATTGGACCTCCAATGTTTAAAGGTAATATTTTCAAGAAAAAAATACACATAAAATCTACATTGTGCCATTGGGCAAAAAGGCAAAGTATGTTATTTGGGTCAAAATTTCATGTGAGTGGACATTCTAGAACTTAACTATAAGATGGTATTTCAAGTAAAAAATAATAATAAAATCTCTATTAATTCTATCTATTAATTGGTGGAGACAAAATATTAAAATAATGAATTTTATCTATTTGGCTTCCCTAAAGACTCGTAAATTCCCAATTTTGAATGGTACGATGATAAAACAAATTAATTACATCATTTTAGACCTCATAAAAAGAGTAAGAGATATTAAAAGGTATATATTAAAAATATTGAAATAACTTTGGTAAGGGCATTAAAGTTGTGTTTGGATTAAGGAGAGGATTTGAAGGAGAGTGAGTAGATAAATTTGAAGGGTTAGAGAGGTGATTGTTGTGTTGTTTGTTTTTAGGGATAGATGAAGGGATTTGAAGAAAAAGATTGTGAATAATTTGATGAATGTGACAGATAAAAAAAGTTTTAATAGATTAAATTCTAAGATTACTCTTTTGTCCCTATAATGAAAATGAATAGAAAATAAAATTTATTTAGGTAAAATTAATTTAGAATTAATAGAAAATATAATCAGTTTAGTTAGAATAAAAATTTAGTATATGTAATAAATTTAAAATAAAATGTGATTGGTTGAAAAATTGTTTTAATTTTTTGTTGAATTAAAAAATTAATAATTTTATTAGTTATTATGGTGAAGGAAAACTTGCCTGCAAAACCACACCACAAACCAACCACCACACGCACACGTTAATTTAAGAAAAAAAGTGAAGGACAATTTTGGTTATTTGCATTGGATAAATAGTAAATCTTTGCTCATTTCTTCAATTATGCAAAGATGGAAATATGATACTCTCTCGCAAATCAGTTCCTTCAATCACCTTCAAATTTACCAAAACAAACAAACTTTATCACTTACAAATCCATTTGTTTGAATAGTACATGACCAAAAGTAAACACACGCTACAATATATAGTATCCATTAATTCAAACTAATCCAACCATATCCACACATTATGACATGGATACTACCCCCAAAATTAGTAATAGACAACGCTTATTTAATTATACGTTATATATCAAAACAGAAAAGGCATCATTTTATTAAATAAAGACTATTAAAGTGACGACCCATAAATAAAGCTTTACTTAAAAGGCGCTATATATATTTCTTTTATAGTTTCTTTTAATATTTTAATATAAACCAATAGAGAGTGTTTTTAGAGTTCAGCACTACCTATGTGATCTTAATAGACAACGTTTAAGTAAAAAAACCATATCTAATTTAGCATAATTTTGCCACCTCGTTTCCACTAAAAAATTGTTTCAACCTCCACTTTCACTCTCTACTTCCATTTCTACTAGCACAACTTTCACTCTTCTTTTTTTCCTAATTGACTTTTTTTTTTCATATTCATTATTCTCCTCTCAACCTTAACGAATGATTAGAGCAACCTTTTTTATCACCATCGCATGGAGATTTTTGGGTCTCTTCTTTTTCCTCCAAGAGACACACGTACTTCACAATGGAGGGATAACTCTCATTTTCTCTAGCTTTGATCCAGTCATTTTGTTCTCTCTACCTAGTGCAAAGCAAAGCTAAGATTCCTTCCCTTTCTCGGCCAACGTCCATCGCTAAATCTCGTAGGGCTAGACCTCCATTTTTTTCCATTACCTCTATTTGGGCTTGCTATTTGTTCTTAGGCTTCGTATTCCCTTGTTGCGGCTGTTAGAATTAACTGACGAATTAATTCTATTAGTGACTCATTTGAAATATTATGATGGCCCAATTGTGATTTAATAAAATTTAAAGATCTATTGGTTATTATTATTATGGGAAGTGATAATAAAATAAAATAAAGATAAAGATAAAATATAAACCAACTTGATGGACGTTTGATGAGATGCCTCTAACCAAGGGACCCACAACAAGAGCAATGGCTAGGAGGATACAAGAGGAATGGGCCTCCAATGCACATACAAGGCCCAAGATGAACTTTACATGGGCCAAGGAAGATGTGAAGACCTAGCCTAAGACTCTTTGTTTGTAAATATTAGAATAGAGTTTATTTTTGGGCCTTATATTTTGGGCTTTGTAGAATAAGGTTTTTGTTTGGGCCATGTATTGGGCCTTGGAGGGTTTTTGGGCTTTGAAGAGAATTGGACCAAAGAAGAGTTGGGCTTGAAATTGGCCCAACAAGAGGGAGAGCGCATTTGTGAGAGGATCTAGATCCTTCTTGCTCCAAGCTTGGTCACCAAGCTTCTCTTATGCGCCTAGAAGCAAGTCGCATGTGACTTGCTTAGGTGGCAAGTCACACTTGCCTCATGCTCTCTTTTTGGCTCCAAATACCACATTCTAGATCCTTTTTCCCTCCATTTTTTTAGACCACTTAGCTCTCCTTTTCTACTATAAATAGAGAGCTTAGGATCCTTGTATTTTCATTCATAAATATAGTAGAGAAACTCTATTGAGATGATTCCAGACTCCTCTCTTTTTGTGAATCAACTTAGGCTAGAGTTCTCCTTCTTGGTTTCCTCTAGCCCACTTCCTTAAGTGTTGGCCCAACCTCACTTGAGAGCTTCTCCAAACACCAGTGTCGCACCACTTCTCCTCTCCTCTTCTAGCTTCCGCACCTTCATCATTCTCCATGGAAGCTTCATCAATTCCGCATGGCTTCTCCTTGGCTTCCTTACTCTTGAAGATGGACTCATCAACGTTGGTTTATAAAAAAGGGATTGGCGTTCTGTCTCTTGCCATAATATTTTTTCACAGTAACCCATCAAGAACGTGTGAGAAGAGAAAGAAAGGCAAAGAGATAGATTCGGAAATGGTGGTTGAAGAGCACATTACAAATTTGAAGAACGAATATTCACAAGACCTCTCATGGATCAAGATTAGTGCTCTATTATGTTTTATCGTGTGAGAATCCTAGATCTTAAAGATCCTTAATTAGTTTAATTGGAATTGTATGTGTGCTTTTACTGTGATGGTGTTTTTATTTTAATTGGCATTGAACGAAAATATAATAAAACCGTTACGTGTGAAAGTGTTTTTTATTTTAATATTGAAATGAAGTGTGAACGTGCCAATGAAAAACTGATGAAAAACTGACCAATGAACGTGAATTGGATGCTTTTGCTAAATTAAATAAATGCTTAGTATTATTAAATTGAATGGAGATCATTCTCAAGTAACGTAAAGTGAAAAAGTAGAGTAATGTTTTTATTGGTTTACGTCACCAACAAATTTATATTTATTTTATTTATATAAATAATTCATAATTTTATTTTAATTTGTAATAATATTTATGTTTGTTATTGTTAAATTAAAATTAATGAGGATGCTATATAAAGTTTATAGCAATTAAATATGTATTTATTTATTTGAAATTAACTATGATAAATTTTGTTAGTCACCAAAGTGGCCAAAATTTTAAAGTTTTTTGTGATTTCAAATTATTAATGTTTTTATTTCAATTACCCATATGAATAATTAAATTTATGGGTTAATTTAAATTCATTAATTATAAGGCTTTTAATAATCGCCCAAAGGTTGATTAATTGTTCTCATAATTAATGAACATGATTGTAGATAATTTTGTATGCGTCACTAGTTTTATTTATATACCCAAAGGTAGTGGGTGTTTCTAGTTGATGCATATTTTAATTATCAATAATGTTATAATATGATTAGCATCATTATGCTTATGTTTGTGTATTATTGGATCTCCCAAAGGAGAACATTAGTATGCATAGAATGATTGTTTATGTTTGAATATATTTTTACGTTTAGTTTTATGACTTAAAGCATTAATGTTAGGCATGTGTTAATTGCAGTCTTTGTTCTGGTATCTTTACACTCGCATGTTTTGTCTATTTCAGTCTTTAATGGGTTGAATTTCCCTAACTGGAGTGAGCAAGTCCAATTTCACTAAGGTGTGTTGGATCTTGATCTAGCTTTTCAAGTTGAAAAGTCGGCTGCTATCACGGATGTTAGTAGCAACAAAGAGAAAGCCCATTACAAAGCTTGGGTGTAAATGGGTCTTTAAGACTAAGCGTGACTCTCAAGGCAATATTGAACGTTACAAGGCCCGACTTGTTGCCAAAGGTTTTACTCAGAAAGATGGAATTAACTATAAGGAAACATTTTCGCCTGTTTCTAAGAAAGATTCTTTTAGAATTATCATGGCATTAGTAGCTCATTATGATCTTGAGTTGCATCAAATGGATGTTAAAACTGCTTTTCTGAATGGGGATTT
>Ga0214542_1010790_pt1 | contig 13024 bp, 8 predicted proteins | sample CNSS1metaG_FD_160096 | JGI IMG/M metagenome (GOLD analysis project Ga0214542, IMG submission 160096) | Root nodule microbial communities from cowpea collected in UCLA plant growth center, Los Angeles, California, USA - CNSS1 | ecosystem: Host-associated > Plants > Roots > Nodule | place: USA...
TATAAGAGTGTTATAATTTCTCATGTATTAAATGAATGACACTTGCACACATTTGCTCATAAAGGTAATAATCCTAAATTATAATTAATACAATATTTGATTACATAATATTTGCTAATAGAATATTTGAGATATCTTAACAGATAAAGGTGCTAACATATTCAAAATATTGAGGTTTATTAATTTTTTTAAACATTTGAATTTATATACATATATTTTTTTATTTGTTTAATTTGTATTTTAAAAGGTTCTATAGTTTTGTGAGAGTGTTAAATATTCCATATAAGTTAGTAAGTTATAGGACAATTCCAGTTTATTACAATTCAATCTTGAAATAAATGTTCTTTTAATTTTATTATATCTCAATTCATTTTCTTTGAGTCCATCACTAGTGCAGAATTTCCTTTTTACCTCGCCTTATATGCCTCGGTTAGCCAGGAACCGAAGCATATAATGGCGCGGTGGCGTTTTTGCAATTTCAGCCAAGTTTTATGCCTCGGTTCAGCTAACACCCAAAGCCAAAGAGAGCTATAGGCCTCGGTTCGCCCAAAACTGGTGCCAAAGAGAACTATATGCCTCGGTCCAACAAGACCCGGTGCCAAAAAGGGGTATATGGCTTCGGTTGTTAAAGGAACCGAAGCCATAGGGTTTATTTAGGGTTTCAATTTCGCGAATCCCCTTCTTATTCCCCGCGCCTCTGTAACTCTTTCATCTCGACACTCATCTTCGTCTTCGCTGCCTCCGACTCCACCGTAAAAACCCTCACCATCAACGCGCCCACCGCTCTCCTCACCGTCGCCGTTGCCAACGCCTTCGCCCTCGTCGTCGCCGTCTCTGTCAGCACAAACGTTTTCGGTGGCTACGTCAACCCCGCAGTCACCTTCGCCGCCTTTGTGAGCGGCAACCTTACCTGGCTCCGTTGCATCATCTTAAAAGAAAAGCTAGATTCCTTTGTCCGCCTCTAGAACCGAGTCATTGAATCTCAACGGAAGCTTCTGAAGGCGTCCACGTGAGGTCCGCAGAAGCGGAGGACGACATGCCTCCTTCACCATTTTCCCACTGAATGATCAAAAATGGAAAACTTCTACATCAACTACTGAAAGGGGTTCAGAATTTAAAGATGATAACTGCCATCTATAATCAACTTGCAATTTCAGAAAAAGTTTGTTATTTTTACGCATTCCTTTTTTTCTTCTTTGGTGAGCCATGCATCAAGACCTTTAGACAATAAATAAAGGTCATACAAAATTTATGATTGTGGTGGGGTCGTGGGCACTAGTTAGAGTATATTAGGGTGTTGACTTTTCTCATTGCAATTTTTTTAATGAAACGGGTTACAGAATCCGTTTCATAACGTTTTGAAATGGAATTTGTATTCCATTTCCTATACATCTTGACTTTTATCGTGCAACAGCTTTTGTATTCCGTTTGGTAAAAGTTTGGGGGTGCAGGGACGTTGACGCAATAAATGAAATTTACTGTGTCCCTACCCACTTTCACCCAGGATATAGGCGTCAATTTTGGGGGTACAGAAGAACTCTTGGAAGTGCAGGGAGAAGGCCCCAAAACAGTTTGGGCTGGTGTGCTCTCATAGTTAAAGCAGGCGAGAATACGGGATAGGATTTGTAAACCAGGTGTAAAAAGAAATAATAGATAACAAGGAAGCTGGTATTTGGACAACCCCTCACTATTATTATTTTTTTTCTTCTATAAATATAAAAGTTAATTTTTATTAATATTATTTTATCTTTATACTAGTCGTCAAATTATCGTCAAACGGGGTCATATGGAGTCAAACAACATATTTTTCCTTTGAGAATAACAATAAAAATTCACAATTTTATAGTGTATGATAAATAACAATACTCATATGATTAGTATTCATGATGTGCATAAGCTGATCAACTTTCCATTGAGAGAAAAAGTGTTGAAAACGTTCATATAAAATTTTCATGGATGGTTTCAATGACTTCTAATCCCTCAAGTACTTGTCTCATTGATGGACGTTGTTTAGGGTCATCGTCTATGCATTTTAGAATAAGTTGTGCTGCTTCTAATGCTTCGTTTTCTGAATATTGACCCTCCATTCCACCATCTATTATGCTTTTCAACTTTTCTGTGGAAGAGAGATAAGGCTTGGCCCATAGTACCAGGCTCTCCCCTGTTGGCCAAATTGCAGTCATGCCTGTGAATATTTGAAGAAGCACTACACCAAATCCATACACATCACTCTTCCCATCCACGAGGCCTGTTCAAATAGTTATACAATCCAAACATCTGTTAGTTTCTGCTTATTCCTTATTTTTAGTCTACCTTCCCAACTTCATCTTCCACAAATCCATTGATATAGTTACCTGTTAAGAAATATTCTGGATCGAGATAACCAGGGGTGCCGACGACCGTGGTAGTTACATGTAATTGTTTCTCAGGAGGCCACACTTTAGCCAAGCCAAAATCTGATATCTTTGCATTGTAATTCTGTACGATACAAAGTAATCGCTTATCAAAGTTATATGAGGAATTTAGCACTCAAATTTCATAACATCATGTAATATTCTTCAACTAGTTAACGGGTCTATAGTATTGACACCACTAAGAAAGAGACAATCAGAATCAAGATATTGCATTTTTCAGGTTATATGTTAACAGATGGAGTTAAACTTTCTCAAAAACGAGTTTGGCTAGTAAAAGATATCATGGGTCCAAATTCATAACTGCCAATTCATCCCAACTTGATACTGTATTTGCTTTGGCTTCTAATACGACATACGACAGAATCAACTAACAAAAAATAACTGACCCCATCTAGAAGTATATTTGAGGTCTTGAAATCTCTGAATATGACATTATTTTCGTTAGCGTGCAAGAAAACTAATCCCCGAGCTGCACCGATAGCTATTTTAAGCCGGGTGTTCCAAGAAAGTGGTTCCGTCCTATGATCTCCTGCTCAGAAACAACACAAATAATATGAATTAAACTCAAAGTCATGAGAAGTTTTCTTTCTTGAACCTGTTTTAATTGTCTTCAATTCATACTTTTGTATAGATGACGGTCTAAGCTTCCCTTTGGCATGAACTCATACACGAGAAGAAACTGATTCTCGTCCCAACAGTAACCCAATAACCTCACCAAGTTCGGGTGAGAAAGCCTTCCTAAAATGTTTACCTCAGACTGCATTTTCCAACCAACACAAAATCATCTTTCAATAGCTACTCCAGTTGTGCAAAAAGTAAGAATTATGACATGGAAAGTACTCTAATCGTGTTGCTGGTTACACTATAAAATTAAATGCAAAATAACAAGTAAAATCACAACATGCAAGTGTTTTAAAGTCAAAGTTTAAAATATGCAAGTGAAAGAGATGAAAATAAAGCGACCTGCCACTCATGAAACCCTTGAAGACTTCCCGGGTTTAACATTTTGATGGCAACTGCCACTCCAGAGCCTGGTTTGGCGGGGGTGAGGGTGTTTTCATCCAACCATCCCTTGTAAATTCTGCCAAACCCACCTTCACCGACCAAACTGTCGGACCTGAAATTACTTGTAGCAGATTTGAGCTCCTCAAAACTGAATACGTTCAATTCAGGCCATTTCGGAATTTGGCCACCGGAAAAAGGAAGAGGACGAGATAACTCCGCCTTGCTGCCGTGATCGTATGATGAACCTGAAAACAGAGATATGAATTTACAAAGGGCACCGGAAATATGATAACTTGCCTGAATTGTGAGGGCGTTTAAGTTGAGAGTAGTGAAGTGACGGATCACCGGAGAAACAGAGACCCATGTTATGGCAATCAGAAACCTCTGTTCTTCGTTCTCACTTGGTCAACCAAATTGCCCCATGCCGGCACTTAAATTTGAAGCAGTTCATCCCTATCTTTTTTTATATCAGATAATAATTTCGCATTCATGTTACTATTGAATTAGCTTACTCAACATGTACATCAAGATTTGTCCAGGTAAGTAATATTCTTTAAGAACTTTTATCAATCATATGTATGTCAACAACGATCAAGTCCAAGAGTTACGACAAACTCAGTTCAAAATAACCTCATATACATTGACATCTTAATTAAACTCTCACTTCACACATATGTGTCAATTTGGTCCGTCCCAGGGTTTGGTCCTGGCCGGTTAGGACTAAAAAAGTCTACATTCAAAAAAAAGTCTCCAACAAATAAGTCTATTGGGCCAAAAGCCCTACAAAACCTTGTGAGTCAGGGTCAACCCATGAGCTTTCATCTTCTACATGAAAAATATATTATTTTTTAAAATATATTACTATATGTGGGACAGGTCCAACGAACCGAATAAGCACGACGATCCGAATAGGTCGAACGGGCTCGATGATCCAAACAGTCTCAACAACCCGAACGGGCCCGACGACCCGGATGGACTCGACAACCAGGACAAACCCGACAACACGAACGGGCCCGACGACATGGACGGGCCCGACGACCCGAATGAGCCCGACGACTCGGACGAGCCCGACGAGCCCATTAAAATCAGTAACGGAGCACTGTACAATACACGTAACACACCCCAATGCAACGTAATACAAACAGTGTCACCTGTACAGTGCTCCGTTAGTGATTTAAATTGCGTCACAAAAAATGATCAAATAAAACACGAATTGCGAAAATGAGGATCATTTTAAACATTCTGTAAAAATGAGGACCATTTTAAACATTCTGTCAAAATGAGAACTATCCGCAACAAACACTACGAAAATGAGGACGAAAAATGTATTTAAGCCATAAAATTATAATATTGGTATTATTTTTGTCCATAAACAAAATAATTTAAGCTAGGACTCACAAAGAGTATAAGGATACATGCTTGAACAAAATAATTTGAACCAGGACATACTAATGATCAGAAGGATACCTGCTTAAACAAAATAATTTGAGTTAAAATTTACCAAAGAACAGCTGGATACCTGTTTAAACAAAACAATTTGAACGGAACTCACCAAATATTACAAAACTAACTTCTTTTTATTGAAATGGTAAAGGATTCGCGATAGTTTTGAGGCAAAGATGATTATTCGATGCGGAAAGAGTTACCATTTGAGGTTGTCGTCACAAACAACAAAGGTATATAGAGAGTCTTAAAGACAAACATTAACAGGTAAGAGCAAGACACAATCAGCAACTTTGCAATAATGGAGAATGAAAATGAGATGTTCCTGGAGGAGAAGACATAAAAGCAAAAACAAGCGTTGAAATAGAGAGAATAAACCGAAAGAGGCAGGTGAATATAATCTTAGATTTAAGTTTGGACTTAATTAAAATGAAAAATCGTCATATAAAAGATATCAAACTATAATTTTTAAACAGGAGCGTATAGAGAAAGTAATAATTATATATTTTTTAATTTATTTATGATTATATTTATATTAAAATCATGTGTAAAGAGAAATAAATTAATAAATTTGATCATATATATTTTATAATTATTTTATTTTATTTTAAAATATAATTTTTACAAGACAATTTTTAATCTTGTAACAATGAAATGCTTACGGTATTTTATAAAAAAATTATTTTTTATATTCAAAATTTTAGTTGCATAATTTAGTCAATATATTATTTTTAAATAACTAAGAGAAAAGAAAATCATTTTACTATAAAGAATCAGTCAATATATTCTTCTTAAATACTAAGAGAAAAGAATATCATTTACTATAAAGAATGAGTATCATTTTTTATAAACATAAAAATCTATTTAAATACAAAAAAGTAAATATTTATTTTTAAAATAAATTAAGTATCCTTTAACGTATTTTCATGAAACATATTTTTGTAGATGAGGTTTTTCTCTCTTTAAACGGTTAAAACCAGAAAGTGTATAAAACATGTTATTTTTAATGTTGGGCACATACGGGTACTAATTAATAAAAGTTATGTTAATCAATGTTCATATTTATTACTTGATATATAACGTTCAGTTTATGATAAATATTTATACTTTCTTTCTTAAATTTTCATAATTTAAATATAATACTTGATTGGATATATGTTCATTTTTATTAATTCAATTAAATATTAAAATATTAACATATTAATTTAAGTACTATAAAAATAATTTAATTAATTAAAAATGATTCAAATAAAAACATTGAATCAAAATTTAAAAATTGTAAAAAAATTTAAAAATAATAGAGAAATGAAATTCATATTTTATGTTCATTTTTATTAATTCAATTAAATATTAAAGTCTTAACTTATTAATTTAAGTACTATAAAAATAATTTAATTGATTAAAAAATGATCCAAATAAAAAAATTGAATCAAAATTGAAAAATTGTAAGAAAATTTAAAAATAATAGAGAAATGAAATTCATATTTAATTTATTAAATAAAATGTCATGTTATATATAATAAAATTAGCAAGTTTTTCATTTAATATGAATTATAACTCAGAGTGTATTCGGTAATACTAATAAATTATTTATTAACTTATTTGACTACAAAAATACTTTGATCAATCCAATACATGTTTGATTAAGTAATAAGTAACTTATTTTATAAACTTATAGTTTGTAGACTAAGCTACTTTAGTTAGCTTTTCAGCTAGAAATTACTTTAACTAATTTATCAATCCAACTATTTTGAGCGCCTTATACAAGATTAATAAATTAGTTATTATTTGAATAACTTATATATATATATATATATATATATATATATATATATATATATATATATATATATATATATATATATATAGTTTGACCAATACGAAATTATGAAGTAAAATACTTGAAAAACTTATTTAAATGTTTTAATTTATAAACTACTTTAACTGGCTTATAAATTATAAATTACTTTGAGTGCATTTGTTAAAATTAATAAATTAGTTATTAGCTTATTATACAAATTTATAAGTTAATTTGACCAATATATAATATTTAGTACATATTTTGGAATAGATTTTTTACTTTAGAAGTTTGTAACTTATAAATTATAAACTACTTTGTTTACAATTTATTTAAAGATTAAACATATTTTTTATTTTTTAAACATCGATGCGAAATTGAAATTGATTTTTATTACAATAATATTTGATAGAAAAATATTTAAAAATAAATATTATATCGTTCTCTGAGTTAAAATTTTTAACTTGGCAAATGGTGTTCTATTTATAAATTTAGGAACCAAAATATATGATAGGTTGGACAATGATGAATTCCAATTTCATGTAGGACTACAAACCCATTTAGTTTTTTTCTATTAGTATCTTTTTATTTTAATACATTATCTTATTGCTCTTTATTTTTATTTCTAATTTTATAGAGACAAGAAATTATTATACTACTTTTAATATTAATATTTATATGAGTTACTTTTAAATTCTATATAATCCAAATTAAAATTATTTAATATTATAAATTAAAGTTATTAATGTTCATTACATGATGAAAGTTATACAGGATTAAAATTGTAAGAAAATAAATAAATCTAACAATAGTTCAAATTGATAAATAATATTTTTTAAATAAATAAAAATTAATTTTCCTTAATACTTATTTCACAATTCATCTAAACAAAATTACTTGTTCAGATAAAAAAAAGTCTATATAACTTCTAAAAAGTAAATAAAAGTACTTAAAGTTTAATAAGAATTTAAAGATTTTAAAGATAAACTATTATAGTTACATAATAATCTTTTCGTCTATATAAACACAAATTTCATTTATTAATAAAATTTATGTAATTATATCCTTCTATATCATTTGACATTTTCCAACAAGTTAGATTATCAACCAAAATCTTATAAACTAGAAGCTCATCATCTAATACCTAACTTATAAACAAAATTTGTCAAAGAAATCCTTTATATAATCACATATAACTCATCTAATTTCTTTAATTATTTTCTTTTATATTTTAGGTTTAATTGTCCATTTGATTCCTATTTTTTTTTTCTAAATATCAATTTGGTCCTCCAATTTTTTTTCTTTAATTTTTCTTTAATTCTATTTTTTAAAAAATATATACAATTTAATCATGTTTATTAAATTTCTCGAAATACATCATAACATATTAGAATTATGTTAGCCGAAAGTTATTCAAAAAAAAAAAAAGAAACGTAATGTAACGATAGTATAAACTTTAACGAATAGTAAAATAAATTAAATACAAATTAATTTCAATATATGCTCATTAAAAACCCTTTAAACAACCCATCACATAAAACCAACAGTCAGTTCTGTAATAATACTATTCATTATATATGATTTATTTCCCGTTGAAGAAACATAAATAAGTGTTTCTTATAACTTGCTACAATCAGTGGGCTTAAAGGACAAATTGAGAGAGTGAAGGTCATATCCTACTAAGAAATTGGTCTGAGCCAAGTTTCCTAACACAACTTGGTCCCCTGGAACCATTGTTAAACATACAACATCTTTCCTCACCCAAGAGAATGTATTCACTGCCTGCAAATTCACATCCCCTCCCTCAAAGTGTAATGTGATAATGGGGAGTTTCATAATTTTCTCACTGCCTTCATAACAAAGGTCAAAAACACCCTTAGGGTCACGCACCCTTTTAGCCCTAATTACTTTGCGCAAAGCACGTACCAAACCACTATAAACACCAGATGGTAAAAGAGTAAACGTTGTCCCAGTATCAATGATCATATTTCCTCTGGTAACATCACCCTTTCTTGCAAATTCAATCCTCTCTTTTCCTACACTCAAGGCCTTCAATGTGACCAAAAACCCACCAGGAACTGCATTAATAAGAGGAGTTGTAACGACTCCACGACCAGAAACCAAAGAGCCGTTTCCAAAATTAATCTTGCTGGTGGAGTTCTCGTTCGTCATGGTATTGGGAATCAGACAATAGGAGAATTTCTTCCCACCAGATGAATAGGGACCCAATTGAGAAATCAGTGAAAGGTTGCCACCACTAAGACCAATTATGCCTGACCCTGACGCATCAAATATGCCACCGGTATCGTGTGCACAACCAAATGCAACATTCGGAAGAGAAATTGGGTTGCTGATGCCTAAGGTTACTGTCTCAAAAGCAAGGGCTCCCGCAGTGTGAGAACCATCTGCATAAGCATAACTGTATCCACATGTTCTGTTATTGGGACATAGTGTATTTTCTAAACCTAGTACTTTGCTACAAAGTCTAGGTAGACATGGCATTGTCCGGTATGATTTGGAGCGACTAGGGTTAAAGAGAGGGATAGTTTGATTGTAGCACTCTATGCATGGCAAACATTGTGTCCATATGAGGTCACTGCCTGTGTCAGCAATGCCAATTACTTCAACAGGTGGTGTTCCGATTAGAATCTTCATGAGATACTCTCCTCCACCAGGTCTCATTGGGGCCTGTAGGTTGCTGCCATGGCTAAGGTTATCACCAGCAGCTTTGAGATGGTTGATGCGTTTGAATGAGCGTTGGAAAGCACTGTGCAAGCGATCAAAGTGGGTGATCGAAGGGTCGTATAAGGGAGATAAAGGAGAATCACGGTGAATGAGAAAATTAGTAGTGGCTTGAGATAAGATTAAGAAATCAAGGGTTCCTAAGAGAGTTAGGGCAAAGTAAAGGGGTTTTGATTTGGGGCTGATACCCATCTTCGGCGAAGTAAAGTACTGTGGTGGATCAAATTGTGCTTCTCTTGCTGCTGAATTTATAAAGACAATTAAGGAGATTGGAATCCCAAAAGGGCCATAGTAGTGTTGAATTTGGTGACTCTGACTTTGTAAAATTAAAGCATATTTTGGCTGAGAAAATAATATAAAGAATATCTCTGCCATATATGTATTTCCAAATACGAAGATAAAAATACTATAAATGGTTAAGTGTTAAGGTATTTCCAAATTCATTTATCCTATTGAACTTTAGCAACGTATCATTCCATACATGATAAAAAGAAAATAGAAAAAAAATTAAAAATTTTATTCTTCAAAGTGTGAAATACTAACGAAATGTTTCTTTTTATTTTTGAATAATGCGAAAAAAATCATGCTTTATCTACTTTTAAATTTATAAAAATATAATTTTAAGAACCAACTTAATATTAAATTAGATATTACTTTCTTTTAAAAATTATGGTTATAATTTGAGTTTTTTTTTATAGATTTTTTTTTGGTTTGATTATACTATCACTACAAAGAAAAACTTCTTATAGTGACCAATAAATATTAATAATTATAGTGATCAATTTAAATACCAATTAACAAAAAATAAAAATTATTGGTTATTAAAATAATCACTATTATGAATAAAAAATTATAATTGGTTACTAAATTAGTCTTTTTTAAATTAGCTACCAAAATAAATTAGTTACTAAAATTTAGATATCTAGATTTTGGTTACAAAAATGAATTAGTTTCTATATTAATCTCTAAATTAGCTACATATATAGGTTTTGAATATATATATATATATATATATATATATATATATATATATATATATATATATATATATGTAATTATATCCTTATTTTTCATTTCATAAGGTCTAAATTTTGTAATATTAAATTTTGAGGTATTTAAACTAATTTTCATTGCAGTTGTCACTGGCAACTACTTGTTGTATCAGTGCTAGAGCATACTGCTATTTGAAGAGTATAATTGATATGTAAGTCTTTTTCAATAAATTCCTTCATTTATACTTTAATCTTGAATATATAATGTCATGTTTTCTAAAATTGATAATTTTAACTTTAGTGTTTTTAATGGACAAAGTATATTGAGTGGTAGATCGACTGCCAATACTAAAGGGTCACTTGGATTTCCCTCCGGGTACTTATATGTTATATGTCATTCATTGACTTTAGTATTGTCATGTGTATTTATAACTAAGTGTAGTGTAATAAACAAACTGAGAGCTTTGAGTAGGGCTATTATGTGATGCAGTGGATGACAATAATTGTTCAAGACATTTATCAAAGTGGTTGGGATGCGATAATATACTAACTTATTTCATGTACTAATTTTAACTTGAACTTATTTACATATATATTGCTATTAACTTTTTCTACACTTTTGCAGAAATTTAATGACCCAAATCCAATGGATTCAGGAACAATAGCTTATGTTCAAAAAGTGTGGGCGAAGTACTTTTTATCTAGAGTTAGTGAGAGTTAGGTTTAGTGAGACTTAGAAGTTTAGACTTATTTTATCATATAAGTTATTTGTAACTTTGTTGGAACTGTTTGGATTGGAACTTTGTTGTCACTGTTTGTTTAGATTCGAATTCTGTTGGATGTTTTTTGAATTATAGGTTCAGGTTAAGAGATAAAACAAAGTTACCCGTAAAAAGAAAGCTACAATTGACAACATCATTATGACCCAAACCGTCGTTAAATTGACAACATCCACAACAATCAGGGTAAAATCGTCATCGTTCGTGGATAGGAGTTCTATTTCAATTTCAAACACATAGTGAGTTCAAATACGACTTTTCAAACGTCATGGTATTGTGTAATATTGACGACAGGTTTAGTAATCGTTGTCATTATAGATTACTTTTAACGACGGTCTGATCAACAACGGTGAGAGAATCGTTTTCATAGATTTTCATTAGACGTCGTTAATACCATTTTGTAAACTTTTTCGTTTTTTTTTTCTTTTTGTTCATGAAAAGTAATTTAGGAATTGTTAGGTAGTAAGAATAAATAATAGAAATATGATAAAGGTGAATACTAATTCTCTATAACATTAAGTTGTGATGAATATTATGTTATGGCAACTGTGGTGATGATGCACTCTGCTTCGCATACATAAGATGATGATGTGTGGTTATAGTACCTGCTGTAGGACTCAAAATCACGTCCAATATATTCATTCCAAATCAAATTAAGTGGGTTTCTTTTCCATATTCCTTTTGTGTGCTTTCTATCGAAAGTAATCAAAACAAATTAGTTTACTTTCATTTCTTACATGAACATACAAAAATTGTTTCTTTTAGTAAGCAAAAGGTAATTACAAGAAATTAGTTTAACCTGAAAATGGACAAACTTTTACTATATAATAATTAAATAATTCTTATAAAAGTTTAAGCCTAAATGATTGAATAAATAAAAATTAAATGGATAAGATGAAGAGATAAATGCTTAATAATGTAAGGACCTAGAAAATATCTAAAGGATAAAAGTGGTTTTTAAAATAGAGTTTGATTATTTATGTTTATTAAAAAAAATCAAGTTTATAAGTAGAGTCATTTAATTAAAATTTGTCGTATAAAGATCATAATCTCTATAAAACTAATCATTTTTTTAACTTCGTTTTAAGATTCTAACAAATTTACCCATTATTAGACATTCATAGTACTCTTGGCATCAAAGTAATAATCCTATTCACTTAGTTTCACAAACAAGGTAAATTCATCATTTGTCATTCTTTTAGGTCTTTTAAAAAATCTGGTATATGTGGAGTGTTTGAGGATTTCAAGAGGTGTTTAAGGATTTAAGTTGAATTTATGTTTGGTTATAATTATTAAAGTGTGATCAAATTGTTTAAGTGAGTTGTGTGTTTGCAAGACAACTCAAATATGATATATTGTATTATAAGTCTAGGTGTACAAAAACTTGAGATCAAAAAAGTAATTTAAAATTAATTTATATTTAAGTTGATTCATGTCAAAATAGTTGTAATTAAAAATAAAAAACTAAGTCAACAAAAAATATCTTTTAATCTTTTAGCCGTTCTATAAATATTATATATATATATATATATATATTCTATAAAAAAAATTATCTTTCGTTCTTTTTTTTTTCTTACGAGACTCTAAAATCTAATCATATATGAAAACGAGAAACCACCTAGAATTGACAAGGTTATGTTCACCTAGAAGTTATAGCCTATTTCTTTCAATCTTTTATTTTGTTTTTCCAATTCAGGGCCCTTCGACACTATTATCAATATTAATATAAATCAAATCGAACTACGTTTTTACTAATCAGACCATGATGACGGCAAATTATTCAAAGAAAAGAGAGCTCAGAAAGCTATGACCAGAGAAAAAGAAAAAGAAAATCTATTATGACAACAAAAT
>Ga0214542_1010792_pt1 | contig 13022 bp, 5 predicted proteins | sample CNSS1metaG_FD_160096 | JGI IMG/M metagenome (GOLD analysis project Ga0214542, IMG submission 160096) | Root nodule microbial communities from cowpea collected in UCLA plant growth center, Los Angeles, California, USA - CNSS1 | ecosystem: Host-associated > Plants > Roots > Nodule | place: USA...
CCAAATGAAACAAGAACCAACTTAATTGAATAACCATAAAGAAAGTTGTAAACCAAACAAGCAACAAGGTCAATGTTGTTAACAACTAAACTACAGTGATCTTGCGATAAAAACTGCTCTCACTACAAAGCACTGATTCAAGATCGGACCGGTCAAAGTCAAAAACTATGTCTTAAGGATCAGCTGTTAAAATATCAGCACGATCCAACGGTTAACGAAGTACTAACGTTTATTTTACAAAAAGTGTGCAGTGTTGTCAACAACCAAATTATAGTGACCTTGCGATAAAAACGGCTCTCACTAAAGAGCTCCGATTAAAGATCCGACCAATCAAAGTCAAGAATTTTGTGTTAAGAATAAGCTGTTAAAATTTCAGCTCGATCCAACGGTTAACGCAGTAGGAATCTTCATTTTACGAAAAGTGTGCAATGTAGAAAAAGAGTAGCGTCACATCAATCAAACATACTCGCACACCATACATTTTTATTCGACAAACAGCCTCATTCAAGCATCACAGCCATACAAGCAGACCAAGAATCGGCAAAATAACTTTAAATACATAAACCCTAGCTTCCCTTACTTGGAAAATGCTAACTCAAGCGAATGAGATCCTTAGCGGACTAGCACCTAAAGCGGAAGCAATCAATGGAACTGAAAACAGTGAGGGATGAATGAAAATGAGCTATGACAGAGACTAGCATGGAACTAAAGCTTGAAGAAAAGAAGGGAACATAGAGAGCTCAAATTACTTGGAGTGAATCGTTCAACGGAGAGGAAAAATAGGAGAGCTCACTCAAACCCTAGCAGAGCTTCTGTTAGAGGGAAAAAGGGTAAGAGCATTGTCTTTACAAAGTGAAGTGTGCCAGAATGAGAGGGGTTAGGCTGCCTTAGGGGCTTTGGACACCCTATGGGCCAGCCCTAGGCCCAACTAGTTTAGGGCAGTCCCTCTTACAATAAGGAGCAGATAAAGGTGGGTCTTACAAATAACAATAAATCATAATAAATAATAACTTATAATAATAATAATAATATAAATGATAATAAAAAATATAAATAAATATAATAAGAAAATAAACAAATTAATTAAAAATAATGATAATGCAAATATTTCTATTTTTTGGTATTTAAATTTATAGATATAATAATTAACTTTAAATTATATATTTATTAAGATTTTGATTATAAAAAGTTTAAAAATAAAACTATTATTACTACCTTATATAATATGATTTACTTCCTTTTGAATTTATTAATTATTTTTTAAATTAACTCACAAATTATGCATAAAATATTCATATGCAAATTTAGAAATTTAGTTACGTAACAAGGTTGAATAATAAATCAAATAATTATGATATTGTTTTTGGTAAGTTTTATAAAACAATGACATTTATAAAAGTGATGATAATGAATTATTTATATTTTTTAGTTAAAATTTCTAATTTCTTTTATAGATATAGTAATTAACTTTAAATTTTATATATCTATATATATATATATATATATATATATATATATTTAAATAAATGTCTTATAACTCAAAATACTATTACCACTTTATATAATATACTTGCTTTTGAATATATGAATTATATTTTAAATTAACTAACAAATTATACATAAAATATTAATATGCAAATTTAGATTGAATAATAAATCAAATAATTATGATATTTTTTATTTTTATTAAATTATTTTTAAAATCAATTATATATTTAAAGATCAAACACTTTTTAATGAGACGTTAAACTTTGATGAAGGTGCATTAACTTCCACTTTTCTCTACCCATTTTATTCTGTTTTTGTCCTCAGGCCTTTCTTTTTCTTTTTGATTCCTGCTTATGTACACCTTAATTCTCCTTTCTTCACACCCAACTTTAGAGTTTTCGATCCATGCACATACTGTTTTTCCCAACTCAAGTGGTATCATATCAAATTTGTTATTGCCAAGGACAATTGAACCTCTTTCAAGTGTTGTGAACTTTTGGCACCATCGTGTAAACTTTTTAAAGTTGTTAGCCATATTCTTTTTCTTATAACATAAGCTTTAAGTGTAACATTTATTCTTGCAATGGAAACATATGCTACTCAGATTTCCACTATTAAGAGACCTCCACTTTGACCTCTTTGTACCTCTTCCAATGAACTCTCACCCATCATGTATAAGTTGAACATATCCTCTTATTTACTTACAATTGTCACTTTAGGTTCCTATATATACAACATAACAACCGTAATTAACTCCCATAAACATTAACAGCTTCAAACATGTGTACAATGTTTGCAAACCAAAACATCAATACATTAATAATTATAGATGCTTTGGTATTATTGTATGTATATTATTTATCTTCAAATGGGTAGAGAATGTGTTTTTGCCTGCAGGAACAAATTTTGAATTTGAAGAATTTTTTTTACAGTGAATATGATTAATGGCTTTTTATATGTACACGTTGTACTGTTGTTAAAAACACATTAAATAAAGATTAACTCTTGCTCAGGCTCTTGACGACCCTTATTACCAAAGCAAGAGCAATTAGAACCTGGAACCGGTATATGGTCGAAGTGGAGGCTAATGTCTTTTATTAGTAGCTGTCATCAGTTAGATGAGTTTCATTGATATGAAGTCTGATTTTTACTTCTTTTATTTCTGTTAGTTTTGGTTCTCTGCAATGAACTCCATTATCCTATACGAGTTTTCGATATGTACCAAAGACATCCTCAACCTGACACAGTTGTATTGTTTTTCATGCATTAACCTTAAAATTGGAAGATGTGACCTTGTTCTACATTTGGCATGATTATTATCTAAAACTGTTTCTTTACGTCCGTTTTTGTTTCTTTTTTTTTTTTTTTTGATTTTTTTAGCAACGTCAATTTTCTATGTTGTGCTTCAGTTGAATTGTCACTTTCTTCCCAGCCTCGGGCCATGATTGTGTTTCTTAGTTTGAGTATTAAATTTTTTCAAGTTTTTCAGCTTTGACTTAATGGCTTGGTTTTGGAAGTCTATCAGAAACTGGTGTTGAATGGGAAGTTGAAATCCATTTCCTAGTCTTCCATGTGAAATCCTAATACCGTGATATTTACAATTTTGTTTGGTTTGAAGGTTATTGCGGAGAGGCTCTCTGAGGAAGAAATTGGTGGTCTGAAGGAGTTATTCAAGATGATCGATGCAGATAACAGTGGAACTATAACATTTGATGAGCTAAAAGAAGGGTTAAAGCGGGTAGGATCTGATCTAATGGAGTCTGAAATCAAGGATCTCATGGATGCATCCTTTAATTTGTTATCTGTGCTGTTTTGCCTCCAATATTTGGTTCTGATGTATGATCTTGCACGTGGTTACAGGCAGACATTGATAACAGTGGGACACTTGACTATGGTGAATTCATTGCTGCTGCGGTTCACTTGAATAAGTTGGAGAGGGAGGAAAATCTGGTATCAGCTTTCTCCTATTTTGACAAAGATGGAAGTGGTTACATAACCATTGATGTCCATATTGATGAAATTGTCAAGGAAATTGATCAAGACAACGTAAGTATTCGTTTCTGTTTGTGGTTGTCGTAAGTTTCTGCAACACTTGATTATAGGGTTGGGTTGTTAATGCAAGATTTGTCGTGCAGGATGGACAGACAGATTATGGGGAATTCGCTGCCATGATGAGAAAGGGCAATGGAGGAATCGGCAGGCGAGAACCATCAGGAGCACCCTCAACTTCAGAGATGCTCTGGGAATTATAGGACATGGCTCTCATGATTAAATAATTGTACCTTAAATAACTATCTGGTCATGAAATTTTGAACAAGAAAAACTTTGGTGAGTATGGACAACTTTAGTAGCCTGACCAAAACTTGCATTTATGAATACACCCATGGATAAAAATTACCTTCACTACCTGTATAGTTTTAGAAAAGGAAAAGAATTGAACGCCTTTATATTTTCACTTTAACTTTTACACATGACGAGATAAGTGTGGTTAAATGAAGATTTAAGTAAAAATGATTATCTAGAGTCAAATATATACATAATCAAAATCAAAAGGTAGAGAACAACTTTGAGCGTACATGGTCCTCATCGTTTACCAATAACAAGAACTGGTACAGAAAATTCAAAGTAATTGAAGTAATTGTTTGAGATGGAGGAAACTTAATCAGAAGGGTAATTTGGTATGTATTTGGTACAGAAGGGCGATACAACATTTATCTTGAACCGTTTATTTGGGTGCAATTTGGTCCTTCACAGTTTACTGGAAGCAGGAATAAATTTGGTATGACGCCCCTGACAAAAAATTTTGCCAGTTTTTTTCTTCTTGAACTCTACACTTATAACAGCAACAACCTTCCCAACGCGCAATGCTCTGGCCTCGATCTCAATCTCCTCCTAACATAACAATGCAAAACTATTGTTACTGCACTAATATTTTTGCATTACATCCATTATCAGAAACCACAATAACAACTCCTTAAATTCCACTCCTCCAAATAAATGTTTGAAACAATCACACTGGTATTGCAATAATTCAAAGAATAGGCCATGTCAACCAATCAAGTTCTCCAACACACCACACCCACACTCACCTACTTTAACATAGAAAAGACAAATATTTTTACTTTTCTGCTAATCATTTGCAAAATAGTTCCCAAATCATCAGAGAAATTTAGTTGAGGTAACCAAGTCTAGAACTTGAGCAACATGTTTGGTCAAAACACATTTCAGCAACCAAGTCTCAGAATACATACTAAACTAATGTCTTCTAACGCCACTATTACTCAATTCAATACAATGTGACAGACAGTCCAAGGAAGAAACACCAAAGATGTTCACACACGAAAACTTGCATTCCGAAGAGCAATTAATGGAACAAAAATCAATCTCCCAAACCAAACCTGACCCCATATTCATTATGAGTAAATGGATCATTATAACAAATCACAAATCGCAAATCAATAATCAAAGGAGATAGATAGTTGGTGAGATACATCGACATAGGCAGCATCCAATTAGGAAACATTAATCTCAACGGAAACCCCCGTATTGGGAACTGTGAACCCAACGGTGGGAATCACGGCGGACCCCACCACATCCACCAGCGCAGCGGTGGCACCACCGTGCAACGTATTGCCAGCGTTCTGCACAAAGAAAATCCCATAAAAGAATTAAAACGAGAAAAAATAAAAATGAAAGAAGAAAAAGGTGTGAGCAAGTGCACGTACGAGTAAACGTTGTGGTATTTTCATGGAACAGAGAATGCGACCAGGTTCGATGAGATCAACCTTAAGCGAATTCATAATTAAGGGTTCCAGAAACCTCGGTGGTAACCCATCAACCTCCGATGATGTTCCCACTTCTTTCTCCAAGTACCTCTTCACTGCATCCAAGTCCATTTTCACTCTCTCCCAATCCAATCCCAAGCTTCTCCTAAATTATTTTGGTTCTTTTATATGTTCCCAAAATTTCACTTTTTGCTTCGTTCTCCCAAAGTTGACTTTCAATCCCACATTTTAAGCAGGGTTAAATATGTATTGTCCTTTAACTTTAAACTTTAGTTAAAATTAAAATTAGTTTTTTTTTTTTATTTTGAAATAATTTAGTCGTTCAATTTTAGTTCTTTTAATCAAATTTTATTAAGTTTAATTGACATTTCAAACATATTTTATTATAGTACTTCAGTTTGTTTATACCATTTGACACATGTTCGCTTCAATATTAACTAAGAAACACGTTTAAAACGTCAAATAAACTTAAATTTTGGTTAAAAGGACTAATCCACACATTGATAAAGATAAGAGACTAAATTAATTCAAAATTATCAAAAGAAACTAATTTTAGTTTTAACTAAGATTTAAATGATAAAAAATGTATTTAACCTTTTTAATTATTATAATATATTGGAAATCATATACTTATGACCATTGTACAACCCATTTAATAATAGAGTAATACCTAACACTATTTGAAGTTAAAAATAATAACCATATGAACAAAAATAATCTCAAAATTTTACTACCCAATATAAAATAATAAACACACACAAATAAATTAGTTTATATAGAATAATAATGTAAGACCCCCATTTTATTTTCTGCCCTAAACTTAGGGGCTGCCCTTGTAAGTGGGTCTAAGGGTTGGCCCAGCATATAAGATCTTACTATGTTGCCCTAATCCCACCTCACTTTCACTCTTTCAGAAACCAGCCGTCATCCCCCACTACCTCACAGAACGCTCTGCTAGGGTTTGCCCTAAGATCCACCTTGTTCAAGCTCAAACTCATTTCCGGCTCCACGTAAGTGTCTTTTTCCAGATTTTATGGCTTCCATCGTTTTCCCTCCACTTTTTCCACGGTTAAAGTTTAGTAATAATGCGCCCTTGTTCCTACCTTCTGTTTTCAGCTCGTTAGTTCACTAGTAGAGCTGCAGTATCCGTCGTCGTGCCGTCAAGGCTTCTGTTGACCCTTTTTTCAGGTACGGGAAGTTAGGGTTCCAGTCTTTTGGTGTTATTTTGGCTGTTCTTGAGTTAGTTACTGATTGCACGGATAAATCCTTCGGTTTGGTGTGATTGAATGCTTTTTATGCTTGGAGGTTCGATAGATATGGCTGTTGCAGGTGAAACAGTGGCGAGACCTGTTAATCTCGCCCAAGCGAGCCAGTCTCGCCTAGGCGAGACAAACAGGGATTCGCCCAAGCCAGCTTGCGCAAGAGGTCGCTCAGGTGACCCGCTCAAAATTTTGAGCGAGCAGGCAACTCGCCCAGGCGAGAGGGGTCTCGCCTAAGCGAGATCCCGCGTTGCTCATGCCCCTGATCTTGTGCCCTCGCCTAGGCGGAGGGGGAACTCGCCTGAGCGAGACCCCTCAACTTGAGCGAGGTGCTGGGCGAGACAGTGCTGTGTTTGGATGTCCGTTGGTTCCTGAATGATCTGTTTTGGTTGAGTATGATTGTATGATGAGTGGTATGTATATGATGGAGCATGAAGTATATTTGACATGATTCATGAATTATAGATGATGGGTTGGTATGAGAATTGGCATGTGAATTAAATGAGACGGATAATATTAAAGTGGCATGATAACATGATGAGTTGGATCTTATTTACATGGATAGACTATGTGGTGTTGGAATGAGTGGGGCCCGGATCACGAAAGGCATTGGCATCAACGGTTTGTACGAGTGATGTATATCTATGCTTGGTAATTATTATTTTGGTTATGTGAATGAGGTTGATCTGTGTCAGTGCATAATTCCTTGGGGTCTCTAGGTGAGACTTTCAGGGTTGCGCTTCAACGGTCGGGACGTAATTCCATGGCCCATGTTAGTGGGTGTCCATGGTGGTGCCCCATCTGTATAACTAGGTAAGGATTCAAGGTAAGGACTGCATCCTGACACTCTAAGGGGCCAGTTAGTCTCACTTAGAGCGGACTGACTCCTGTGGTGAGAGTAGCAGGAGGCCTGAAATTCATTAAGGGCTAACCTTGTGGTGAGGGAGATTTGATTCATCGTAACACTTGTAACACATAGCTCGGAGATGAGCAGCTCAGGGTCGAGCAGAGATATTCACCACAAGTGCAAGCATCCGCTGAATCCGACTGAGTTATACGTATCCGGATGAGTCGTGTCGAGTCGTAGTGTATTGAGTGAAGAGTCATAACATGTTTGGTTGTTATATGGATATGAGATGATGAAAATATGTCTGACTGTATGATGAATATGTTGTTGGCTCTAGCTTACCCGTTTTGTTGCATGGTTGTGTTGTATGTGGCTATTCTTTCTTGCGATGAAGGGAACGGCGATTCCGCAGCTTAGCCATCTGGGCTGGATTTTACACTTCTTTCCTTCATGTCTTTTTTAGGGCTATGACCCCTGTATTCGTGGTTATTACATTGTAAACTTTTAGTTAGATCGTTATCCTGCTTTTGTTGGCATCGTGGTGTGCCTAGTTTTGTAGGGGTGATGTTGAGAACCCCAGAACTACGTCGTTATTCTATCTTATGTGTGGCGTTTCCTTTAATTGCGTTTATAAATTAAATGGAACGTTACAAATAACATTATGAATATAAGCATTGATAAAAAATAATAATAAAAATTATACCAATTAAATTTTAACTTAATAAAATAAAATAGTATGATAAAAACACATAAATTGTGAAGATTTGACTTAGTATGATTTGTTTAAAAGGTTTCTAAACGAATGACATAGTTAAATGATCCAGTAATTACATGCAATAGACAATTTGATTGAATCATTTAGTATTGTCCAGAGGATTAGAGGATTAGTCTTGTAACATTTAGTATTGTCTAGTATATCATGTACAATTTGATTGAATCATCTGACGTGGTATCATATAATGGCTACTAAGCTTATTTGTTAAAAGCATTGTTCATGCATTAAGGGTGTGTTCTTTTGAGCGGAAGGATTTGAGGGAGATGATTTATTTGAGTGGATTTGGGGAGTAAAGTTTATATTGTATTTTTTTAAGGGATTTGGAGGTGCTAGTGAAGTGGATTTGAGAGTAAATTTTGTAAAAGTTTGTGTAAGATTTGACTAATGTAACTAATAAAAAAAAATTTAATTTATGAAAAAGTAAGATTACTTAATTGTCCTTGGTGTTAAAAGTGGTATAAAATAATAATTAGATAAGTTATAATTAATTTTGAATTTTTTTCTTGATAAAAAATATTAATGCTATTTATTAATTGAAAAAAATAAATATGTTGATATATTTGATTTGAATCGCAAATCCCAAATCGTGGACAAATTGTGGAATCAGATAAACCAAAACGAAATTGAATGAAGAACTAAAACACATTTTGGAATCAGATACATGACAAATGGAACCGGATACATTGAACAAAAGTTATTGTGGATGTTGGATTCAAATCCAAGTACAATGTATCTAGTTCCATTAATACTTCATAATCACAGTTGTTGTTGATATCTCCATGAAGGAGCAACAATGGTGGAAAGCCACAAAAATGGAAATGGTGCAAAGCTTGGAAAGTGCTATGGAGGGGCAGAGTGATAAAATGACAACGTTCTCTCTTAAATCTCTTCAAAATCAGAGGATGCAAAATGTTGGAAAATCTCGCAAATCATCACTTTTGATTCAATTCATTTACTTTTGTCAAAAACAAACATGATTATTCCCGTAGTTCATTACTCTTCATCCTCTTACTGCAGTAATTATGTTGAAAAGAACTCACCCTAAGCAAGTATCTTCAAATATAGGAGCTTTTAGCCTTGGTATTACGTTAACATTTGAGTTGTCTAAGTGAAAAGTTTGTCGTGAAGAGAAAACTCTATGTTGTAATCTCTGGTTTAATGAACTTTCTCTTTGAAGCTCATTAACACATCAATTCGTGTGTGTATGCTTGTTCTTTATGTATCCTCTCTTTCACCTTCTTTTGTTTCTAACACTTGCAATATACTCTATTTCCTATGTGTTTATGTGATAGTTGATCTTGAGTGAATTTGTGAGCTATTCTACAACAAATTAGGGGTCGGTGTAAGTACGGTACAATAGAGAAGATCGAAAGGTCAAACAAAAGAATGAATTTTCTTTTCAAAAACACCCCCATTCTTTGAACCCAGGAATTGAGACAAAAATTAGTGAAACTCTTATTCACTACTAAAGTAGGCAATTATTTGTGACACTCAAATTTAAACTAAACATCTTCTAGTGTCAATGTCATAATCTTATAATTGCAACCGAAATTAAATAATTATCGAGTTGCAAACCTAAGTTCAACGATTTCACCAATTACTCTACAAATATATGTTTTAGGTTTCATTAATCAATTCTCTAGGTGCTTGGGCCAGCTTTATCATGATTCTTACAGCAAAACCCAGTATCGTGAGGGTGTTCGTCATAGTGATGTTCATCTTCATCGCTGTCATCTTCATCAAAGGGCTTCTCCTTATGGAAGATACAACACCTTTTGGAACTCTTCTTCTGCATGAACTCATTGTCCACGGTGCCCTCTTTCCAACTGACCTTTTTCTTCTTGCGATTGAGGGGGAGGAAAAGTACTTCTTCTGGTTGTTGTTGTTGGTGCTGAGATGAAGAGGTAGATGGCTCAGAGTTTTGAATTGTTATGGTGGTGGTGCCAGTGATGGAAGAGGAAGACAACACTACTGGCCTGGTGGTGTTCGTGCGTCTGTCCATGACTGTTCTCTTAAAGTTCAAGAGATTGGAGAGACAAAATACTTTCTGGTTGTTCTGTTCCTGTTTGTTCTCCAATCTGCGTTCAACTTAGAATATGAAATAATGTCAATGCTTAATAATCAAATTTATTTTGACAAAGTTGTGTTTGTCAACTTCTTTTGTATTATTTTAGCGTAATGTACCTGTCGTTGTCCCATGTCACAAAGTGCTACAACATGATATAAAAAAGGGTCAGTGTCCCTATTGCTATCCCCAATAAAGTGGGGAATGAAAAAATAAAACACAATCCCAAATTCAATCTCTTATATGCCCTAAATAGCTTGTTTGCACGTTCTAGTATTAAGAAAACAATTGACAGTATGACTAGCTATTGATAAGTTTGGTGGTTTGATCAAGTCTCACATTTTAAATTTGTTAGTACAAAATTTTACATCTACTCTCTAATTTTGCTCTTCCGAAAAGGAACAATACCAACACTGAAAAGTGGCATAATCTATTCCCCATGTTGAAAACAATCAGCATTAAATATGATTAGAAGCAATTCCCCCACCTGTACAAAAGGATCAAAACCTTCCACATCTTCGGCAATATTTAAGGATACCCATATTCCACCACCATACAATCCTGTTATATGAAACCTGCCAAAACCAAAACAAGCCTAGTACAACAATTAAATGAATTCCAACAACTTTGGACAAATCCAAAGATCATTTTATGGTATATTCATCACACAAGGTTTCAAGATCCCGACAAATCCAATGTCAAATAATCACTAAAAATCACAAAACCCAAAAACATAATGTGACCAGCCACTCTTTCGAAACTCCAAATAACAAAACTTCGAAAAATTCCAACAACCCTTGAATAGGTTATTCATGGCTAATACATTTGTTAAAATCTGACTAGTCACCTTGATTATAATTCTCATTTCAATTACTTCTTTTTACATCCAGAAGACTAGATTTGAGACAAGAGAACTAAATTTGACCAACAACTTGTCAATCTTTACATATAAGGTACAAAAAAAAAAGTTATAGAATACGAACCAAATCAAGAATGTATTACATATAAATGAATCAAAGCAAATAAAGAATGCATAAGGGACTATTTTATTCGTATTAGAATCAATTCAATATTTTTTTATACGTAGGGACCAAACTAAGAGTTTTCTTGAGTAGAGACTAATAGAGATATATTTTTCAGTACATATTTAAAATAAACAATATAAAATATAAATATAATATCATATTATTCAAAATATTATTTACTAAAAAAAGTTTCGTTCTTAAAATATATACCCAAAAAAATTTAGTTGTAGGAATGGCATGTAACATTCACTGGCCAAAAATCAGTCTAGTTCGATTCTAGTCCTATCTCTCTTCTAGAACCCTGTGATTCTTTACCCCCTCCAAAGTACTATTACTTGCTCAATGTTTTGATGAAAAGAATAGTTGGTGATTTTGCCAATCATATATCAGGAGAAGGATAACTGTTTTTTTGGCTGATTTAAGTGTCAATAAATTTTGTTTGCAATCGATCTTGCTTATATATACACCCATACATCGAATTTGTCATAATCAACAGAAACTAATAACAAAATTGAAACAACAACATCAATAACATCCATTTATGTATTTAGGAGTATTCAAGAATAATTTTCTGGGCATTTGCGCACATTTGTAAGTATCACATCTGGTGGAACAGACACCGTAATCAGTATATCATACAATGTAAGCAATTCGTTCAAACCTTGTTGTAAAGAATTAAAAGATCTTTGGCCGTATGTCCACCGTCCTACGTACCAACAGAATTATGCTTTATCTCTGCACTAAATCAAACACAAGAAAAAAACAAGAATTAAAAAAATATGAAAAGGAAGGAAAATCGACAAAAACATACAAAATCAGAAACCCAACAGAATATCAATTTTAACACTGTCCACATTTCCCCAACTACGATAGATGTTATGGTAATCTTCAGCATTGCACGAGGTGATAGTTTGAAACCTCCCTGCCCTGTGTGCAGGGTTAAATGAACCATGAGGATAGTGCCCATTTGATGGTAAATGAAATGATCCCGAGGGTATAGCAGGCTCACACAAGTCCAATGGAAAGAGTAAAACAAAACAACCAAGGGATTATGGGAACATATATTCTTGATCCGGTTTCTTTGAGATCAAAAGTACAAAAACAAAAACAGACAAGGGAATTGTTATCGTTTGAGCTCTAATTCCTTTACAAAGATGGTTAGCATGAGATTTCTTAAAATCCATTCTTCATACTGCTCAAGCCATTTTAATGTGCACCTTCCTAGCGGTCTGGAGTCACTATCTGATAAATTGAGGTATTTTCGTTGGGATGGATTTTGTCATGAGTCTTTGTCGTCCAATTTTCATGCAGAATATCTTGTTGAGCTTGACATGCGTCGTAGCAAGCTTAAAAAGCTTTGGGAAGGTGTTCAGGTATGAATGTGGCTATACGTACTAAATGTTTCTCCAATTTGTATAGGTTTCTCTTTTAGTCAAAGCTCGTGAGTGTGAATTTAACAATTTCTGAACACCGTGATGCATTTTGTTGTTACAGAGCCTGGTGAACTTGGAGAAAATTCACCTAGAAGCCTCTCGAGATCTGGTTGAGATTCCAGACTTATCCAAGGCAGAAATACTTAAAAGAATTGACCTCTCTTATTGTGAAAGCTTGCGTAAGCTCCACCCTTCCATATCATCCCTCCCCAAGCTTACACATTTGGAATTAAGTGGCTGTAGAAAGATTGAAAATCTGAATGTTCATTCAAAATATCTGCAGAGATTGAACCTCGAAGGTTGTTCATCTCTTAAGGAGTTGTCAGTGACATCACATAAAATGGT
>Ga0214542_1010793_pt1 | contig 13022 bp, 7 predicted proteins | sample CNSS1metaG_FD_160096 | JGI IMG/M metagenome (GOLD analysis project Ga0214542, IMG submission 160096) | Root nodule microbial communities from cowpea collected in UCLA plant growth center, Los Angeles, California, USA - CNSS1 | ecosystem: Host-associated > Plants > Roots > Nodule | place: USA...
CACTGAGAAGGTAAGGGTAATACAGGAACGGATGCGTGCAACTCAGAGTCGACAGAAATCCTACGCAGATAAGAGGAGGAGGCCACTCGAGTTTGAGGCGGGAGACCACGTATTCCTCAGAGTTACACCTACAGCAGGTATTAGGAGGGCATTGAAGTCGAGGAAGTTGACCCCTCGATTCATTGGTCCATATTAGATTACGAGGCGAATTCGACCGGTGGCATACGAGATTGCATTGCCACCTCACTTGGGAAACCTGCACAATGTTTTCCACGTATCACAGTTGAGGAAGTACATGGCGGATCCTACTCATGTGCTGGAGCAGGATGATGTTCAGGTGCGTGAGAACCTGACTCTTGGAGTTAGACCGGTGAGTATTCTAGATTCTCAAGTCAAACAGCTCAGAGGGAAGGAGATTCGGACTGTGAAGGTTCTTTGGGACGAGGCAACCTAAGAGATGACTTGGGAGATGGAGGATCTTATGAGGAAGTCTTATCCTTATCTCTTTGCTGGTAAATTCTATTTTCGAGGACGAAAACTTTTAAAGGTGGGGGAATTATAAGACCCGTGAAAATTAATTAATTAAATAATTAGTTAATTAATAAATGCGGGTAAAAGGCGCCTTTATGGCATTAATTGTTGTTTAATGTGGTGTGAAAAAGTACTAGTTCAAGTGGTTGAGAGTACTTTGATTGTATGAGAGGACTTGGGTTCGAGTCCTATGTATGCCAATTATGTGTTGATTGTTTTATGATTTATTTTTAATAATATGTAAGAGTGTGGAATTTGAAATGTAAACTTATGTTGATTGTGTATATCATCGAATGGGAATTGGCATAGTGGTAGTGCTTTGGCCTTGTGAGTGGAAGGTCACGGGTTCAAACCTTGGTAGGCTAAATTGTGCATATGTGTTGTTGAAATATGTGTAAACTAAACTAGTATGAATTGGAGTGCAAATTGGTGTTTGGTTGGCAGGAGCCATTGACTTTTTTTGTGTAGGATTTACCTGAATCCAGATTAGCAATAACTGTATCTTCTCCAAATTTTCCTTTCCATCAAGTGGATTCTACAGGAATTCCTCCATATTTTTCACAAGCAAAAGAAAGTCCCATGATTTGGTACTGTGAAATTTATCACTCCATTATCTATTGCCAGATTATTTATGTATATGTCCTGTATTATCTTCATTCTAATTATTATTTATGGCCTTTGCATTTCTCAACTCAAATGCTTGCTCAAGGTCTTGAATCACACTTTGTCATCCTCTATGGTTCTTCTTGCCTAATATTTCCGTTATGTGGTGTTGTGATTCCGATTTCAAGGATAGTTATTCAATCAAACTGTCCACCTCTTATACGAGCTTTGGTTGAGCAGTGTTGGGAGGATGTGTGGCAAACAGTCAAGTATCATTTATTTTTATCATTGATATATTCTTTAGTTATTTCTAAAATGATTTTGGATCAAGATTGAAAATTAAATGCCAATGTATTAGTGTTAAGAGCTATACAACTCACATCTATATTAAGAACCTGTTTTCAAACTGTTTAAAATATTGATTAATTAAACACTAATATTGTTTGGTAGCTTCTATGAATGAATTGAGAAGTGTAACTGTGTTCAATATTGGGTACGGGAAGGTGGTTTAGACCATGTAACACCAAAACATTAGTGATTATTGAGATTCTTTGAATTCTAACTTTAAATATATATGGAAGAACCCAAACAGAGTTTTTATGAATTAGGGATTAAATTGATAATATATATATATATATATATATATATATATATATATATAAAGTGAGATAAGGGGGTTGGAATTAAAATTGTTGTAAGCATGGCTGAATGAAGTAGTCCAGTATCATGAGGTTATTTTATAAGGATGTGGAAGTGGAATGAGAGAAAAATGTAGAGATGAGGACATATAGTAACATAAGTGAGAGTAACTTTTCAATGAAAAATCATGTGGATTTGGGAAGACGTCCTATCCCTGCCACTCCAATCTTAGCAATACATGTTTCTTTTTCTTTTCTCCTCCCCCCAGATTTTACAATCTAATAAAATTGTATACATTTTTATTAAAAAAATATTACTAAAATTTTTTTACAACTTTTTTAAAATGTTGCATTTGTATTGAAAAAATAGAACTAAAGGTTTTTAATAACGTTTTTATGAGTACACTACTATTAATAGGTAAAATTGTCATTAAAAGTCATTAATAATATAAGTATATATCTGTGTCATTAAAAGTCATTAATAATATAAGTATATATCAGTGGAAATGATCTGTTCCCCATATAAATCACAATTCTAAGCAGAATCTTGTACCGACTACACAGAAACAGGTAAACATAAGAAAAAGACCAGTAATCACATCTGCAATAATTACCTTTAAATTAAAATGACAAGAATGCTCACTGTAAATAAAATATATAAAAGAAGTTAGATTTCATTTAGGCTTGCAATTACCGTCTAATATCGAACTGAAAATTTAACTAATTTAAAATTAGTTGAATTTAGTAAATTGACTTAAATTTGAAATGAAAAAGACATGAAATGAAAAACAACATTGAAAAAAATAGGCCAAATTTCACGGTCCTTCTTGTGGCATCATGAACTGCACCTGAAATTAGGATTCTTGGGTTCAGCTTATTTTTGGAGATGAACATCATATGTGATGATCGTGAGTGGTGTACTGTTTTCGTGTAATTGATGATAACATGATTGTATCCTGAGTGGCTCCTGTTTGGCTAGTGGCGCTTGGCGGTAGGGATCTGGCCGCCGGGCGGTTTGCTTCCAGTTTTCGCCTAGCGGCGTCTAGGCGGCGTTAGGCGGTTTGGTTGCTGTGAAATTAGTTGTTGTTGTGATTAGTGGACTTGAATGACTAAGTTCACTTAGCTTAGTGTTTGGGCTTGATGGACTAAGTCCAATAGGGGTCTGGGATGTTCTCAGTGGTGGGACGCATGATGGGCATGGAACTGGTTAGTTCCCGTCGGCTACTAAAAGGCGAGGAGTCCTTAGTATGGTGATTACATGCGTCGGACGCACGATGGGCAAAGAATAGTTTTGTTCCCGTTGGCTGCTATTGGACGAAGAGTCCATAGTATGGTGATTGCGTGCGTGTCCGGGTCCGAGCGAGGAAGACTTGGATGGTTTTTCTACAAACGAGGAGTCTGTAGGGCAGGACTACGAGCGAGATAGGCTCGTAGGATTGGACCACGAATGAGTTAGTTTCGCGGGAGCACAGTAAAGTCCCAAGATCTAGTTTCATGCATATGACTCATGAAAGACTATGAGATCAGGGTTGGGTAATTTGAAATAATTGAATATTTATGTATGATTTAATTCTTTGGATGGGTGTCATATTTATTTCATATATATATATATATATATATATATATATATATATATATATATATATATATATATATATATGTGTGTGTGTGTGTGTGTGCATAGCTCACCCTATCTGTTTGTGTGTGGCGATGATCGGATAACTTGTTATCCGGGAGCAGATAATTTGACAGGTGAGCTAGGAGATGCATGAGTACAGAGAGCAGGACTGTATGGGGATTTGAAGACTTTATTAATCGAATATTTTCTTGTTTTCAAACAGTTGTATTTAATCATTTTATGGGTTGTAATAATTGTTATCCTTGAATTTTATACGATTTTATGATTTTAATTTTCCCGTGGGAATATGTGATTATAAATGAGGTTTTATTAATATTATTGTGTTTTATTTTATTTTATTTATTCATTTATATTTATTTAAAAGTAATATTCCTCAGGGATGTTACAATGTGGAATAGAGAAAACATAGATTTTAAGTGCTGACGCGAAAATACAAATTAATAATTGTTTTTAAGGGTGTGTTTAGTCCTAATTTTTTGGGAAACTTGATTTTAGTTTATATACTCACAAATTTATGAATTTAGTGATTGGTAAATGGTGTAGCATCCAATGTAGAGCTTACAGTGAAAGCAATGGAAATCCACTGCCATTTGCAAAGGCGTTTTCTATGAAAATATGCTAACCAACACTGTGTTGGAGATAAATGTTGTTTTTACCTGTACTGTTCCAAATCCATGTTGCTATAACTGAATGTTATAATAAGAACATTACTTCCTTACGATATTGAATCAGATGTTAAGTGGCTTAGAAGTTCAGCTAACGAATGGAGAGTGGTTCCAGGTTAATGCCTCACTCTCCCTTTTTGTTGTCTTGGCTGATGATGCATTTATGGTAATGTATTTTTTTTTATCTTTGATTAATATAAAACCTTGCAAGGTTGTTGTTGTTGTACTATCAATGTCATTAAATAATTGTTCTTCCATTAAAACTTTGATTTTGTAGATATGGAGTAATGACAACATATGCGGTTGTATACATAGAGTATTCATGAATTCAAAGGTAGAAAGATAGAGTCTGGGGCTACTTTCATATGCGGGAAAGGTGATGGAATCAGAGGAACTACAAAGTCTCTCTTCTTTTACTCTTTTCAAAATTATCTATTCAGTATGCACCTTCATTTTAATTAATCTACTACTATTACCTCTGTTATTTATTTTACAAGTGAATACTTCATTTTTTCTTTCTCTAAAGTGTCATACATAATAAAAGATGAAGCTGTCAAAAATAAAATAAAAAAATACAAAATACCACCGTGTTCATCTTGCTTAAATGATTAAACAAGTGATTTCAAGTTGCGAAAAGATGTGGTTCTAAAGTTTCTTTGGAGAGATGGTTACAAGTTAGTGGATTAGAGATGGAGATAGAGTGAGAGAGTGAATCTGGTGGTTCCAATGGTTAAAGTTTTAGTTGGAAGTGGAATAACTTGGTTCTGAACTTTGTTATCTTTGGTCATAGTCAGTAAAGGAAGTAAGACATTATAAGGGTATTTGTGACTAAGAGTGGCTAAGGGTACTAATGTGTGGCAGTAGGTCAGGGTATTTGTGACTAAGTGGCTAAGGGTACTAATGTGTGGCAGTAGGTCAGAAGTCGTGTGTGATCAACTCAGTGGAATGATGTTTCAAGAAAGGAATAAGGTGAGGTGAAGTGATAACTAACATGTTTAAGTTGAAGATCTAAGACTATCTTTATATTTTGGTAAGAACCTATAAGATGTAGGGGGAAGTTTATGGAAGGTGAGTTGGTATATCATACACTAATTGGTTGTTCAAGACATAAAAGATCTTTCAGGTTTGAGATTTTGGAGTTGAGAAGTTGTTTTGAGAGCAAGAGCTAGATCAATCTGTACTATTGAACACTATATCACTTGACATAGAGCCAAAGTTTTTAGTGAGTTAAAATGTTGTCACTATTTAAAAATTTTCTTATAGTGATACTAGTTCGATAAATAAATAGATAACTCTTCATTTAAACTGTATAAAGCATTTTTATAGCCAAATGCAGTCCTTTAAATTAATTTCTATAAACGATAAACCTACTCTAATCCATATTGTTAAAAAGTCTCACGAAGCATACAACTTATGCAAGTTATAATGTAATTAAATATTTTTTTATTCATTACTATTTATCTTTTGATTCATTTTGTGTTTTTTTTTTATCAGCAAATTATTTATCTTTTATATATATTAATTAAACATTATACAGGACCTTGCGGACCCAAGATGATATCAAAAAGCAAATGAGCACACTATTGATTTGAACTTGAATTATGCCAGTTCTGTGTTACTCATACCAGATTTAATTGCAGCCTTTCACATATTTAGTCAACAACGACCGCGTGTTCTACATTACATCATTAACCATATTTGCAACAGGTTAGAATTTTGCTCTGTTTTTATAATTATTTTTCTTATATGCTTAAAGAAAATCTAGATTACAAGTAAAATGAAAACTAGTATTTCATTTAACAAGTCTTGATTCTCAACAATTGAATTTTTAATTAATATACCCATGATGAATTTTAAAAGGCATCGGACTATGAACCTTGTCTTTGAAAACCGCAAAAGCAGTAGACTTCTCAACTAAGCATCTTGAATCTCAACCATCAAAATTTTAATTAAATATCCAACGGTTTATTTTGATTGCAGGTACGGACGGAGCGTAGAAAGTTGAAGTGAAGAGCGTTAAGTAAAGTGAAGTGTCGCAGCCAATTTCATCTCTGTGTTTTATTTGCTACTCTGATCGTCACTCGTTGCTGTTGAGATAATGGCATTAGCTGTGGTAGGTGGTGCGCTCCTTTCTGCTTTCATTGACGTTCTTTTTGACAGGCTAGCTTCTCCTGAGCTTGTCAATTTGATCCGTGGGAAGAAGCCTGACAAGTTGCTTCAAAAGGTGGAGAACCAGCTGATAGTTGTTAGAGTTGTGCTTGCTGATGCTGAGAACCGACAAATCACAGACCCCAATGTCAAAAAGTGGCTAGATGTTCTCAAAGATCTTGTCTACGAGGTTGATGACTTACTTGATGAAGTTTCTACTAAAGCTGCTGCTCAAAAGGAGGTACGCAATTCCTTTTCCCGCCTTTTCAACAAGAAGAAGATTGTTAGTATTAGTAAGATCCAAGACATAGTTGAAAGATTAGATGACATTTTAAAACAAAAGGAGAGTCTCGATTTGAAAGATATTCCAGTGGAGTGCTATCAGCCATGGAAAGCTCATCAAACATCTTTGGAAGATGGTTATGGTATGTACGGTAGAGATAAAGATAAGGAGGCCATAATGAAAATGGTGTTAGAGGATAGCACTGATGGTGAACCGGTGTCTGTGATCCCTATTGTAGGCATGGGTGGGGTTGGAAAAACCACTTTGGCAAGATCTGTGTTCAACGATGACAAATTGAAGCAGGAGATATTTGATTTAAAGGCATGGGTTTGTGTTTCTGATTTATTTGATATTGTGAAGGTCACAAGAACTATGATAGAGGAAATTACCCGAAAGGCTTGTAAATTGAGTGATCTAAATGCCCTTCAACTTGAGTTGACAGAGAAACTGAAAGGTAAAAGATTCTTGATTGTCTTGGATGATGTTTGGATCGAGGATTGTGACAATTGGAGTTGTCTTACAAAACCATTTCTAAGCGGGATTAGGGGCAGTAAAGTTCTGGTCACAACTCGCAATGAAAATGTAGCGGCTGCAGTGTCTTTTCATACTGTTGAAGTATATCGTCTAAACAAATTGTCAACTGAAGACTGTTGGTTGGTGTTTGCAAACCATGCATTTCCTCTCTCAGTAGACAGTGGAAGTAGAGGAACTCTAGAAAAGATTGGAAAGGAGATTGTTAAAAAGTGCAATGGGTTGCCTTTAGCTGCACAGTCACTTGGAGGAATGTTGAGAAGAAAACACACCGTTAGGGATTGGAATAATGTACTCGAAAGTGACATTTGGAAACTTCCTGAAGGTCAATGTAGAATTATTCCAGCACTTAGAATTAGTTATCATTATCTCCCTCCACATTTAAAACGGTGTTTTGTTTATTGCTCACTGTACCCCAAAGATTATGAATTTGAAAAGGATGAACTGATCCAGTTGTGGATGGCAGAAGATCTTGTAATAGCACCAAACAAAGGAAAGACTTTAGAAGAAGTTGGTCACGAGTATTTTGATGATTTGGTTTTGAGATCTCTTTTTCAACATTCATACAGTTGGAATCGGGGTAGTTTTTTTGTAATGCATGACCTGATGCATGATCTAGCAGCATTCCTTGGAGGGGAATTCTATTTCAGAGCCGATGAACTTGGAAAGAAAACAAAAATCGATAGAAAAGCTCGTCATTTGTCATTTACTAGATTCAGTGATCCAGTCTCGGATATTGAAGTTTTTGACATAGTAAAATTTCCAAGAACTTTTTTGCTGTTCAAATATAAAGATTCTCTATTCAACAATGAAAAGGCACCACGTATTGTAGTGTCGATGCTTAAGTACTTGAGAGTTTTGTCCTTCTCTTCCTTCCAAGGTCTGTTTGCTCTGCCTGATTCAATTGGTGAATTGATCCATTTGCGTTATCTAAATCTATCGTTTACAAGTATAAAAACTCTGCCGGAGTCATTGTGTAATTTGTGGAATCTACAGACTTTGAAGTTGTCTTTTTGCCGAGAGTTGACTAAGTTTCCTAGTGACTTGCAAAATCTTGTAAACTTGTGTTATCTTGAAATTCTCGAAACTCCCATAAAAGAGATGCCTAAAAGAATGGGAAAACTAAATAAATTACAGAAGTTGGATTTCTATATTGTGGGCAAGCATATAGAGAATAGCATCAAAGAATTAGGAGGACTTCCAAATCTAAGTGGTCGGTTTTCTATTAAGGCACTGGAAAATGTTACGAAAGGCGAAGAAGCAATAGAAGCCAGCATAATGGATAAAAAACATATTTACGCTCTATCCTTGGAATGGTCTGTAGGTAATGATAATAACATCAACTTCGAAACTGAATTAGATGTACTCAGCAAGTTAAAACCTCACCAAGACCTGGAATCGTTGTTAATAGCGGGTTATAAAGGAGCCAGATTTCCAGATTGGGTAGGGAATTTTTCCTACGGCTACATGACAAGTGTAAGTTTACATAGTTGTAAGAACTGTTGCATACTTCCTTCAATGGGGCAACTACCATCTCTCAAGTCTCTCCATATTTCACGCATGAATTCCGTAAAGACTATTGAGGAAGGCTTTCATAAGAACGTAGATGGTTCATCTGTGACGCTCTTTCCCTCCCTTGAATTCCTACAAATTAGTTATATGCCTTGTTTGGAGGTGTGGAATTTCTTTGATTCAGAAGCTTTTCCTGTGCTTGAGTCTCTTTATATTAATGACTGCCCCAACCTAAGGGGAGATTTGCCAAAAAACCTACCTGCTCTGCTATATCTCCAGATTAAAAATTGCGAGCTTCTGGTCTCTTTTGTCCCAAGGGCTCCCACCCTTCGAACATTAGAGATACTTAGCAACAACAAAGTAGTGTTTCATGAGTTTCCTCTTTCGGTGGTAAGTGTGGACGTAGAAGGAGGCCCAGTGGTGGAGTCAATGATGGAGGCCATCACTAACATCCAACCTACTTGCCTCCAATATTTAACACTAAAGAATTGTTCGTCAGCCATATCATTTCCAGGTGATTGTCTTCCTGCATCGCTGAAAACTCTTTATATCGGTGGTTTAAAGAAACTGAAATTCCCTACTCAACACAAACACGAATTACTGGAATTTCTTACAATAAATAATAGTTGTGATTCGCTCACGTCTGCTCCACTGGTTAACTTTCCAAATCTTAGTATGCTTCGTCTCACAAGCTGTGAAAATATGGAATCACTTTTGGTCTCAGGGTCAGAGTCGTTGAAAAGTTTGAAGTCTTTGGAGATTGAACACTGTCCCAACTTTGTATCATTCCCGGGAGAGGGATTGTCTGCGCCCAATTTGACTAGTTTCAGGGTTAGTAACTGTGAGAAGTTGAAGTCGTTGCCCGATAAGATGGGAAGTCTTCTCCCAAAGATGGAATATCTTCACATATCCAACTGCCAACAAATCGAGTCATTCCCTGGAGGGGGTATGCCACTTAACTTGAGAACAGTTGAGATCGAAAATTGTGAGAAACTACTAAGCAGTAAAGCATGGGTATGCATGGACATGGATACCTCTCTCAGTGTGTGTGGTCCATGTGATGGCATCAACTCCTTCCCGGAGGAGGCTTTTCTGCCTCCCTCTCTTACGTCTCTAAGTCTCTATAACTTCACAAGTCTGGAGACATTGGAGTGCAAGGGTTTTCTTCATCTCACATCGCTACGACAATTGGACATTCAAAATTGTCAAAAGTTGAAGAATATCGCGGGCCACAATCTGCCTCTCTCCCTAAAAAAATTAAGCATACACGGATGTCCCTTACTGCAAGCACGATGTCATAAGAAGGACCGTGAAATTTGGCCTAAAATCTGCCATGTCCGTGGGATAAAGATTGACGATAGATGGATTCAATGAACAAGGATGATGAGCAGGTAATTCTCCTTCTTTCACTTACGTCATCAACCTATAACTTAATTTCATATCTTTCTCCTTTCAAAGAATATATTGCATTAGCGTAAAGGAAACCTTACATTTTCTATATATTTTATTCACGGTGCGCATTCACGTTATCTTAATTTAAACGTAGTCATTGTAGTAGTGAATAGTGGTCTTTTTTTTTTTTCTTAACAGTTTGTCTGTGTGGTGAATAATGTGAGACAGATCATTTCCAGTGAAATTTAATTTGGAGGGGTAAATTGAATTAATGTCATCCGGTCATGTTTTTTGAACACAAGTTTATAATAGTTTTATATAAGACAAATGAAACCGCTGGTTGAGGTCAAAATTAAATTCATGACTAGAAAGGTGGTATTTGTTTTTCAGCATGCTAGATTGGCTTGGAGAAACTGCACATGTTCATGGATTTAAATTCAACTTTGAATAAAATCTCAACAGCTTGAATTTTAGATGGAAGCCTTTTCATGAGGTACAATGTGGCGGATTGAAAGCTATACAAACCAACTAGAAGGATCTTTGTTATTGATTTTTCAGTCAGGCATATGCCTCCATGTCGGAAGTTTTTTTTTTTCCATTATTCTTGTATATTAGGAAATTGTAATATAGTTCCCTTTAGCAAGTCATCACTTTTGTGTTTGATTAACTGATGGATTTGGGTTAGATGCATCTGAAAGGTGTATCCCAGTATGCGGAGGTTGAATTTCTCATACTGTTTCTTATGCATTTGAAATGCTGAAAATAGACTGTACATGTTGAAAGGAGTGAATCCACTTATCACCAACACTAATGCACTGAATGAGAAAGAAAGGAAATCTTCCATTCAGAGCTTTTGATGCAAAAGATCGGAGTAGAAGTTGTGGTTTCATCAGTCACACATGGTTCCAGTATTTCAACTCAGATCAAACTCGTATAAGAGCATGGATTGTTTCTGCCATGTAAATTCTATCTTTAACGCCAATTCAAATGACATATTTTTGGAAGTCAAATAAATTTTAGGATGAAACTTCACTACAATAGCTCAGTCTAATGATAGCCATGAATTTCTTTTTTTTCATACATTCGAAATGTCATAAATTCACAATACTCTCATATTTCTTTTCTCTACTTAATCAGGATGCAATCTTGTAACTACCTAAACAGTTCAACCTTGTACAATTTTTTATAGCAGAATAGAAAGCATCAAATAGTGTTCTGATTTATGATTTTCCATAATCCATAATTTGCCCCTTTATTTTTCAGAGTTAACAATTAGTATATATTATTATGAATATATATACTCCTCGGTAGAGGACTAGCAAGAACGCATGAAGAAGACATACCGAAAGAGGTTAACTGAAGAAGTATCAGCCATAAAGAAAAATAATGTTAGGGGAAGTCAACATGTAGACACATGTACGAGTACATCTCGACTTTGTAAAAACAAATAAATATTTAATTTGTTGCCTTTTAAAAAATAAAATAAGAATAATAAAATAAAAATATTTATCACTTTAGAATGATATTGATGATCGATCAAGAGAACGATGATGTAAACATATAATAATTCTTAATTTTGAGTGCACTTTGAAAACTTTAGTTTTTTATGTTTGGCTTAAATACCTTTTTGGTCCTCATTTTCGTAGTGTTTGTTGCGAATGGTCCTTATTTTCACAGAATGTTTAAAATGGTCCTCATTTTTACCGAATGTTTAGAATGGTCCTCATTTTCGCAATTCGTACTTTATTTGGTCCTTTTCTGTAACGACGTTTAAATCATTAACGGAGCATTGTACATGTGGTACGATTTGTATTAGGCTATATTACGTGTACTGTACAGGTAGGGATGGCAACGGGGCGGGGACGGGTTTCGCTATCCCATATCCATCCCCGCATAAAAAAATCATCCCCATCCCCGTACCCAAACCCAACGGGTATCAAACTTTTGTCTCATCTCCATCCCCACCGGATAACGGGTATAATCTCGTACCCATACCCGTACCCGTGTTCTAACTACTTCAATATTAATTTTTATAAAAGAAAAAAAAATTACAGTAAAAAAAACATAACATTATTAAATATTCAATATTAGGAGCATGATTGTTTCTTCCATATCAAATACTTTAAAATAAATTATAATTGTCTACATTTTAGATTAAAATACCAAATAAAATTTTATAAGAACCAAAACATTTATTAAATTTGTAAACTACAACATTGATGAACTTAGTTGATAAAATTAAAAAATATTTCAAAAAAATATAAAAGGAAAACAAATATTCAAATTAAAATATATTTTAAATGTTTGTTTACTTCAATTATTTAAATTCTAATGAATATCTTTTTTATACACTAATAAAAGTTATAATACGTCACTTGATCAAAATGATACAAGAAACAAATAATAAATATAATAATAAAATTTTGACATAGATTTTTTATCTTTTGAACTTCAATATATGTTGGATAGTGACAAGAAAATATTCATAGCAATTACATTAAATTTTTATATTGTAGTAAATAAAAGGTTAAAATACATTTTTGGTCCCAATTTTCGTCAAGTTTTTTCAAATAAGTCCTAATTTTGGTTGTGTTCAAATAGGTCCCGATTTTCGTCAATTTTGTTCAATTGGGTCCTTTTTTGGTAACACCGTTTAAATCATTAACGGCCATGAACACTGACTGCCACGTGTCACTTCGTGATTTTTTTGAATTTATTTTTATTTTTATTTTTATTTTTTTATATATTTTTTTTAATTTTTTTAAAATCTTTTTAAAATTTTTTTAATTTTTTTTAAATATGCACGTGTCAACCCAAGAGCGTGCCACGTGTCACTTCGTGATTTTTTTTGAATATTTTATTTTTTATTTTTTTGAATTTTTTTGAATTTGTTTTAAATGTCCACATGTCAACCCAGTAATGTGTCACGTGTCAAAGTCAATATTCTATATTTAATTTGGTCCCTATATTTGTTATTTTTGTTCAATTAGGTCCCAATTTTTGTTAACATTAACCAATTTGGTCCCTATCAAAGATGTGACCAAATTTAATTTTTATATCAAAGTTATAATGATGTGAAT
>Ga0214542_1010794_pt1 | contig 13022 bp, 5 predicted proteins | sample CNSS1metaG_FD_160096 | JGI IMG/M metagenome (GOLD analysis project Ga0214542, IMG submission 160096) | Root nodule microbial communities from cowpea collected in UCLA plant growth center, Los Angeles, California, USA - CNSS1 | ecosystem: Host-associated > Plants > Roots > Nodule | place: USA...
GTGTATTTGTATTCCATAGTCTAATATAGATTCTGGTCATTCTACTCTTATATTGTGTTTGGATAAAAAATTTAAACAATTTTAAAAAATTGGGATACATTTTTTATATGAAAAAAAAAAACAAAACAAAAATTGATTGAATAAAACAAGTATATTGGATCACTACATAAAATTTCTAAAATAACAATCAGTTTTAGAAATAAAAAATAATTAATCATTGTGTTAACTAATGTAGATATTAATTTCTAAATTTAGAATTATTGATATCTAACATAGTCTGAATTATAAATAAATTGATACCTGCTCTAAAATAATCTCTAATATTAGCTACTAAGTTTTGTTAACCAAAAGAAGTTATATCTAAATTTATATTTAATTAATTTATGACAAATTAGTACGTTTGCTTACTTTTTCCTTTTTCTTTTACACATTATTTTATTCATAGATCAAGATAACCCAATTATTCTTATTTAATATATTTATTTTTCTGATAAAAGAAATTAAAACAATATAAAATTATACAATGTTTATATCGTTTTTCTTGCTCAAAATCAATTTGGATTTTCTGTAAAGATGTGCACGGTTTAGCTGTATTTGTCCAATTTGCAGTATAGACAGAAACAACATGGACCTCTGGCCCTTTTGTTTCTACTCCCTTATTTTTTTCAAAACTTATCTTTAAAAATGAGGACACACAATCTTTTATCTCAGGAAATTTTTTCTTTTAACTCCAAGATTTTTTCTGCATCTCCAAGAATTTTTAAAATCTTAAAAACTTCCTTTGATAATTTGAGAAAAGCTATCCAAATCGTATCTCCAAATTTATTTTCAGATGTTAACTTTCAATAAAGATATTTCTAGATATCGACGTCCGGTGAAAGAATTTAAACTGCCATATGTAGAAAAATATATATATCAAAAGTCAACTTCCGGAATAATATATATATATATATATATATCATTTTCTATTTTACTTGAATTTATTTTAGTTTTATTTAAATTTTAAATTTTAAATATTTAATTTTAATTATATTTTCTTTATTCTTTTATTATATATTTTTATATTTTTGAATTTAAATTTACTTTAATATAATTTGTTAAAAAATTAATAAAAGTAAAAATTAAATATAATTAAAAAAAATAAACTTCAAATTTTGAAAGAAAAAAAAAATAATATATATATATATATATAATTTTTTTTCTTTTTTTAATTTCACGTTTTATGATCTTTTTTCTGTGGGTAATTATGTGTGGATAGTTCAGTTTTTTCTTATAGTGCATGAATCTTGTTTGGCAAAAAATTCCAACACAAAATTTTCATCCTTGACTTGATTCATTAGCAATTTTTTCAAAAATATTATTATATTCGAATCACTTCTCCTTTATTAACCTTTCAAAATTAAATCATTTCTCTTTCAAACTCGTTGATCTTATTATGTCTAAATTTAATTTAAAATATAGTTTAGAATTATTTTTTTAACACCTACAACATTGTATTAAGTTATGTTTGTTATTCCTACATACTCAATAGTCTCACATTGATTAGAAGTTGAGGCTTAAGGCGGTTTAATAAATACCCATTCTTCCTTTCACTCACCAATATTCTTTTTAAGGATAGGACTGTGATGGAGCACATGTTCCAAAGAGGACAATACCTCAAATATATGATAATTGACAATAACTCTATCATTAGACTTGAGATTGGAACATTAACACCCACCATGGAATCGATAACCGAATATATATATATATATGTATGTATGTATTTATTTATATATATATATATATATATATATATATATATATATATATATATTTATATATATATATATATATATATATATATATATATATATATATATATATATATATATATATATAAATATATATATATATATATACAAATATATATATATATATATATATATATATATATATATTAGATCGATTCTGGAATGCATATTAAATCGGTTCCGTAACCGATCTAATATACAGTGATGCAATATGTCTAAGAGATTTTATATCGGTTCTAAAACAATTGATCTAATACTTTAAACTAGAAAGGAAAAACAGACGTGCACTCACACTCCTTGTCTCAACTTGAATGACTGAAATTCAACAAGTATACACAACAATTAAAGACAAATGAGCAATACAAATTACACACGAATAGAAAACAACTCCACAAAATTTCAGATTTTCATTCGCAAATCAAAATGAACACTAAAAAGAAAAGCAGCGGAGGCGCGAGAGAGAAGAGAAAGAAGCTTTCAGTGAACGAAGCAACGACTCATTGACAGCGATAACGATGGTGAGCAACGGCGATGAGGTCTGGTGGTGAGCAGCAATAGCAAGGAAGAAGAGAAGTTGTTGTGACAATTAAAAGAGTTTTCGCATTTTTGTTAAATTTGTGAAGAGTATTAGATCGGTTGAATTTTTAATTGATCTAATAAGTGAATATTAGATCGGTTATATAAAGAACTGATTTAAAATTCACATATTAGATCGGTTAAAAATTCAACCGATCTTATATGTTTCCTAGTATTTATAAATTTGCTACCACATTATTTTTTAGATCGGTTTTCACATAATCGATTTAATATCCTGTTTTAGAGTGTCCTTTTTGCACTGGTGTGTAGACTTATGTTCCTACTACCAAATAAACTAAATAATCTATATCTTTTGTTTAATATGAATTTCGTATGTATAATAGTAAAACTATCTACATGGGTGCTGGATTATTAACTATTAAAATATCATTTTGGCTTAATATTTGAACAGTATTAAAATTTGCATTTAATATATTTTACTCGATTAACTAATTTAATGAGTATTTCCAAGAACGTAAAACTATAGTTTACAATATGTTTTTAGAAATCAAATTGATACAGGTTCATCTTTCAAATCTACTTCTACATTAAAGATAAAGTTACTAGAACAATATAAAAATATCCTGTGTTTATAATTTTTCTTGTTAAAAATAAATAAATTTGATTTTTTTTTTCAATATATATACTGTTTAAGGTTTTACCTGTAATTTTATGGATGATTTTTATCCCATTTGCAATACTGAAGAATGATGAAGACAGAGTCACCTTAGTTCTTTCAAACCTTATCTTCAAAATTTGAGGACAAACTTTAGCGGTGCACTTTTTTATTTGTTTTGTTTGATATTTTTGTTGTGACACTAGTCAACAAAACAGACTTTGTTGTGTATTTTTTAATTATTATAAAGATTTGAGTTAAAATTAATAAAAATTATATAATTAATTTTTAAAATAACGGTCGTATGTTTATTAATATATATATATATATATATATAAATTTTTAAAATTATTGTTATATAAAATTTTTTTAAAATAACGGTTAAATTTTTCTTTCTTAAAAAATGATTAAAATAAAATATTTATAAAATAATTAATTTTAAAATAATAATTAAAGATAAAAATAAAAATATGAAATGTGAATAAAAAAGAGATATATTTTTATATATTATTATAGATATAGAACAAAACAAATCAAATTTGACTCTTTCTCACATTAGATTGTGGTTGTTTATATAATCTATCGGATTTGGATTTGGAATAAAAAAAAAATCTTAATTGGAATAAAAGGTTTTTGCTTTGACAGAAATTAATAATTAATTAATGAGTTTATACTTTATATATTTGTTAATTACATGAAGTAAATAGAACAGTCTTTAATATTTTATGAAAAAAATACTTCAACTTTTTTAGGGTGAGAGATAAGTTTGAGTAATTTGAAATATTTTATGAAGTTAGTCTCCTAATAATTATTTTTTATCATTACAAGAATCTTCATTTACATAAGGCTGACGCTAGAAGATTCAACACAATCCAAATAAAGATAACTTTAAAACCTATCCAAAATTACAATTCAATTATTAACATCAGTTGCGTAATTCTTAAGCTTGGGAGACATAAAATATCGTTATTAAGGTTAATATCTAATATTTCATAAACAAAATATGTTTATCGTCGTAACACATTAAGTTTCAAGTCTATCTAAATTTAACTATTTTTGAATTGGGTTCTTAGTAAAAAAAAAATATTAAGTATTTAAAAATTTTAATTTTTTAATTAAATTAGTATTTGTTTTGTTTTTTTTAATGGTAACATGACTATTATTTTGTCTTTTCATCTTATTCAAGCACTACTAAAAAATTTCATATTTTTTATCAATTTTGTTTTGAAATCTTTTTTGTAAGAAATACTTACAAATTTTATTGTAAAAAAATTTATAAGAAATTATTACCAATTTTTTTGCAAAATATTTTGTATGAAATATTTTTCGCAACAAAATACTTGTGAATTTTATAATTTTGTAGGAAATAATTATTCACCTACCAATTAAAATTCTTAAAAAATGTAAAAAAAAAAATCTTTTTCTTGTAATTTTTCTTTTACAAATTTACAAAAAAATCTCATGTAATATAAAAAATTTTAATAGTGAAGATGTAGTTGTTAAAAACATTATTCTTTTACTTGATTAATAACCATAAAGTTACATTGAAAAATTTTATATAGGACATTCAAAAAATATAAAAGAAAGAGAAGAATTTCAAGAAATATGACTCTTTGTATGTTGTATGATGATAAGACTTTGACCTTTAAAATATAATAATTATTAATTATTTTAGTTTATAAATTAATCACTAAAATTAATTATTATTTAATGTTTTTCTATTAGCAAGTGTTGTAATAAACCTGCCATTAGAAAATGGTGCGTTAATATTTTGGTATTTAACATCAAATTTGTTATGATGGATGTAAGTGCACTTGTGGTGATAAATTATTTTGTAATAAATATCATCAACTTTATTATGTGATTTAAAATTAGAAGTGTGAAGTGACATAATATATACATACTGTATTCTTGTTCAAAGTAGAAGCATCATAGTAAATTTATTTACTATATTAGATTTAATTACATCTCAGAAACCTAACCTCACATCTTTGTTCTCTCATCTTCGATAGAAAAAATAGATAACTAGGGTAACTCTGGTTCAGGGAAAAAGGAAAATTTCTTGTAAAACTCATAAAAAACTTTGGCTTAATGTGATCATGTGATGTGTTCTAAAAGATTGAGATCTTAAAACTAATATAATATGACTGGATTCTTAATCAAAGTGATCCAGATTTGTTTATATTAATATTTTTGAAGTTGTTTATGAATATCCGAATCTTCTGATTGTACTCTCATATATATTAAATTCGGATGTGTAAATTTTTTATATGATAATAAACTGCAACTATTTTGATTAATTGTAGTGTACGGCAAACATGAAAAGCGATACTTGTGTTGAATAAAATATGATTAAGAAAAATATGTCATTAGTGCAATGTCAAACTATACTTTTTAGTCATGACGGATTTTCAAAAAATACTTTACAGAAATCAATATCAGTGGCGGAGCATTGAAGGAGCACGTGGGGTCATGGCTCTCCAAACTTTTTAAATTTTTTTTTATTTTTTATTTTTCTTTTAATTTTTTTAACTTCTTCAATTTTTTTTTAAATTTTTGTGTTTAATTTTTTTTTAAATTATGTATATTTTTAAATTCTTTAAATTAAATGTATCTTTTTAAATTAGGTAGTAGTATATTGAAAAATTAATAAAAATTTATTTGATATTTTTTATTTTTTCCAAAATACAATATTTAATATTAATAAATATTAAAATATAAAATTAAATATAATAAAGAAAAAAATTATTAAGATAATTTTTATTTTCTATTTTTATTGTTTTTTTAGTTTTTCAAATGTTGTATTCATCTCTTATCCTTACGTGATTTCTTTTATTGTCAAAGAAAAAAAAATTAAACAAAAACTTATTATCTCTGCCCTCATTTTTTATATCTTCTAAAAAATATAATTTTCTCTTGTCTCACCTAGTAGTGAAATATTAATTTAATATTTAGTACTATTTGTTATCTCGGGACTCTTTTGTATATTCATTTTTTTATGAATATAGAAAAGTAAGTAATGTATTATGATATTTTTTTATAGACAGTTTTAGTTGTTAGTTGATTATCATAATTTTTTATAGTAATTATATCTCTCAATTTTTTATTATATTATGATAAATTATTTTTTAGTCTTAAACTTGTTTTTTAAATATGTATATTGATGAAAAACAAAAAAATAAATTCATTTTTTAAAATTGATAAAAGAGGAGTGAAGATCAAAAACATTACAATATGGTTTTTCATCATATAACAATGAAATGAAATGTTTGTGATGACTTTTGAATCGATCTATGCACAGTAATAAAATGAAAAATGAATATTTTGCCGATAATATGATTATTTATATTGGAAAAAAAATAGTTGAAAAATTTAGTTATGATTAAATTATTTGATAAGTGCAAGAATATGAAAAAATGATGGACAATTATTTAGATAGTGTAGTTTCTTTTATACAGATAGTAATGTTAAATATATAAATTCTAATTATATTATTTTGCCTCCTTCAAATTTTAGTAAAGATCCACTAAAATTAAAATGTTATTTTTATTTATATATTATATATATATATATATATATATGTGTGTATGTATATATAATAATAATTAGGGTGCCAAAGCTCCTCAAGATACACCAAGCACCACCAATGCCCATCTTATCGATTTAAAAAAAAAACTTACATATGTTTAGAAATGGTAGAAATCATTTTGTAAGTTTTGTAGATTATAAATACATTAAAACATAAAGATAAAACATTTAATATATTTTTAACAAGTAGAAAATCAATTCAATAAATAAAAGATTAGACGGGATGGAAAGAAATAAAACAGAATAATAAAGTTTTAGCCATTATTTAGAGTATCTGAAAAACATTTTAACAGTACAAAATCAATTCAAAATCTACTTCTATACCAAAGATCGACAGAAAATGATGATGAGGGCCCCTTGGTGCCTTGGTCTATAGCTAACTTTTCTTTTACAAACCTTATCTTCTTAAAATCGAGGACAAAATCTTCACCTCATCCTTGAATTTAGAAGATTCAACACAGAGAAAAATATACACGGATTAACCTACCCCCATTTATAATTCAATTATTAAAATAGTTGCGTAATGCTTATGCTTGGGAGAGAAAATATCAAGTTATTGCTGTTCCTACTTCTCTCTGTAGCAATCAGTGATCTATTTAATGGAAGCTTCGTTCCTACTCAACAACACATAACCTTAACAAAAAGCTGAAATGGATTTTGTTCCAAATTACATGAATTCCACTACCATTGGACTTCTCTCTCTAATCCTCTTCTGTTTATTTCTGTACAATCCCTTCAAATATTTTCAAGGTAAAGAGGCTCCCACAGTTGCAGGAGCATGGCCAATTCTTGGTCACCTTCCACTCTTGAGGGGTCCAAACACACCCCACAGAACTTTGGCTGCTCTGGCTGAACAATATGGACCCATCTTCACCATCAAACTCGGTTCCAAAAAGGCTTTGGTAATCAACAACTGGGAAATAGCAAAGGAATGTTTCACCACAAACGACATGGTGGTTTCCTCTCGGCCCAGGCTTGTCGCAATAGAACTCATGGGCTATAACCATGCCATGTTTGGGTTTGCACCCTACGGTCCCTATTGGCGCGAGCTGCGAAAGATTACAACTTTAGAGATCCTTACCCCACGTCGAGTGGAGCAACTGCAGCATGTTCGTGTCTCAGAACTTCAAAGCTCGATCAAAGAGTTGTATAATCTTTGGTGTAGTAAAAAAGGTGAGTCTGGGTATGCCTCGGTGGAGCTGAAGCAATGGCTTTCTCACTTGACATATAACATGGTTCTTCGAATGGTGGTGGGGAAGAGATTTTTTGGCTGTGAGAACGTGAAAGATGAGAAGGCACAGAGATGTGTGAGGGCTGTGGAGGAGTTTATGCGTCTGGTAGGGGTGTTCGCAGTGGGAGATGCTATTCCTTGGTTGAGATGGTTTGATTTCGGAGGCCATGAGAAGGCAATGAAAGAAACTGCCAAAGATTTGGATAGTGTTTTAGGTGAAGAGTTGGAGGAACATAGACAAAAGAAAAAGAAGGATTTGGGTGAAAAGGTTGATGAATTTCAAGATTTCATGGATGTGATGATTTCCATTCTTGATGGAAGAACTATTGATGGGGTTGGTGCAGATACCATGATCAAATCCACTGTGCTGGTACGTATATGTTTAAATTACACTTTTTCTTTTGCTCGCAATTCCCTCCAGTATTGCTTTATTTTCCAATGTTGCAACCTAGGATTAGTCTCTGTTAATTGACGGTCCTTTTTTCAGCCTTACATTTTAGTTTGTGCCAGAAACCAAACGGTCCTGTTTTAAGCCAGATTTTAGGTTGTTGTCAGCCTCACATTTTAGTTTGTACCAGAAACCAAACGGTCCTGTTTTCACCCTTAAATTTTAGGTTGCAGTTAGAAGTGGACTTATCTCTACTCAAATATGAAATTTTTAATATATCCTCACGTATATTCATCTCGAAAATTTGTTTGGATAGATTTTAACTTAATACTATGTTAGAAGTAGGACTTCCAACCATTGTACCAGAAACCAAGTTCACATTGCTTTAAGTATTGCATATCTTTGCTTCATGGTTTCAGCAGCTTCCTCTTATATTTGAACCTATACTATTCTCCTTTGACAATGTTTGAAAACTGCAATTTTAGACCTCCAAAATCTAATTCTCGTTAGACATATTCACACACGCTTATCTCCTCCCTTATCTCCTCTCTGCTTTCGTCTCTTACAGCTTTGAATAAATCGTTATCAGCTATTGAACTACACCAGATTTCCCCACTTTACATTTTGTATTTGAGGGTTGATTTTAACTCCAATTTGTATAAAAGTTCCTCTAATTTTTTGTTCGAAACAGGTCAAGTCGTCATATGAAAGACGATATTAAAAATGAAATCGTCTTTCATCCAGTAAATTTTATATTTTTTTTTCAAAAAACAAAGTCGATAGGGACAAGACCGGTTTCAGTTCATGGGAACAGTGAAGTTATTATCACAAATGATGATTTCACTTTTATGTTTTTTCTAACAATAAATGGTAAAAAAAAATTGAAATAAAAATAAAAATTAATATAGTTTAATATTATTATGTAATTTTTATTATCTAATATATTTTATTAAATTAATTTATTATACCAATCAAAAATAATTATCAAAAAGTATATATAATCTCTACTCTTAACAAAATCTTGTAAAGAAAATATATATAAAAACTACAAGGTTGAAAAAACCGAAAAGTAAAAAATTTTAAAAAATAAAATAAAACTGCAACAACATTGAAAAACAAAAAACTAAGAGTGAAGTCGTTACATGAGACGACGACTTCACTCTCATATGTGCAGAAACCGTAGTTCGTCTTGACGACATTACTTTTTGAAAAAAAAAAGAAACTAGTTGGGGGAGGATGACTTCATCTTTTATGTTGTCCTTCCCCGTGACAACTTAACCCAATTTTGAACAAAAAAATTCATCGAATCCTATTTTACAAATTCATGGTCAAAACGACTCAGAAATACAAAAAAGTCCCACTATTCTCATATTTCGTGTGTTTTCCTTTTGTTTACATATAAGATTAACCTTCCATTTTCTATTTATAGTATAAGTTTCCATATGTAATCTTAAATTCCTTAATTGTTCATTGAAATACTTCTTTTGGAATACATATTTGATTTGCAGGGAGTGATTGCAGGAGGGAGTGACACAAGTAGTACTGTTCTTACGTGGGCAATGTATTCGATTTTGAGAAATCCTTTGGTATTGGAAAAAGTACAAGCTGAACTAGACATTCATGTTGGTAAAGAGAGATGTGTATGTGAGTCTGATATAAGTAAGTTAACATACATTCATGCCGTAGTCAAAGAAACATTAAGATTATATCCTCCTGCTCCTCTCTTGCCACTTCGTGAATTTACAGATAATTGTACTATAAGTGGTTATACCATAACAAAAGGAACTCGTCTAATCACAAATCTTTGGAAGATTCAAACAGATAGCAAGGTTTGGGAAGATCCATTAGAGTTCAAACCAGAAAGGTTTCTAACAACTCATAAAGACATTGATATCAAAGGTCATCATTTTGAATTATTACCATTTGGAGGTGGTAGAAGAATATGTCCTGGAATATCCTTTGGACTTCAAATGGTGCATTTTATACTTGCTACTTTTTTGCATTCTTTCGAAATTTTAAGTTCATGGCCTAATCCTACTGATATGACTGAAACATCTGAATCTAGTACCACTAGAGCTATTCCCATTAAAATTCTTATTAAACCACGTCTATCTTTTAGTTACTATGAAAACGACACGTCTTTATATTAACTACGTAGCCATGTCGCATTTTCATTCGAAGTACTTTCTTTTTACTTAATTCAATGTACTTCTATATGTATAATTTCTCTCTTAAATTATTTCAAAATGATGATATATTCCTATTATCTTTGTATTTCCATTTATATTTATAATTTATCTTTGTAATTTCAATTTTGAGATATAAACGTTTTTGGATTCGAAGTAAATAAAAGTATAAAAACTAATTGTTATCGATATACTAATGATTGATGGTCAATTATTAGAATGGAGAAAATCGATTGAGATAATAGAAGATAGGTTTAGTTTTTTTTGGAGAAAAAATGAAAGACATTTCATGAAGATATTTAACAAAATTAGTTACGATATTAAAAGAAGATTCTATGATGAATTCTCTAAGAAAAGAAGAAATGAAATTCGATATCATAATTATAGAGTTCCAATAATTGAAGAAAACTCGAGAAATTACATAAAACAATGATGAAGCATTTTTCTTGTAGTGATTAGCACAAAAAGCACTTGTCTCATGTCTATGTCTTTGAAGAGCCACACTGACGAGGGAATGTGAGCTTTTTCTCTCTCTCTTTCCTGTTCTTGATAATTTTCTTTTATCATCTTATTATGAATTTATTAATCTCATTTGTTTTGTTTCCCTTTTGTGTCCATGAAATCCCCATGGCAGAAGTTGTAACAAAATCTAGAAAATAATAAAAATAACCATTCTCTGCATTTCATCATAAACTTCATCTGTACAAAATTATACAAAACATAAAAACTAAAATATAAAATATAAACCTTCCAACAGCCTGAAACTATATCAAAATTAAATTTATAATCTCTTTGATGGAGACGCTCCGTCGCGGATCTTGTTGGACGTCCACTCCGATCGACATTTCACCGATCAATCGACGCAGAACATAACACAGTAGAAGGCTCATATTCTCTCGTTTAGAACTCAGATCTCTCACATTTCTGACTGATTTCGAAAACCCTAAAAAATAGACCTAACTAATGGCTCAAGCTATAAACCTTAATAGGATTACATCACTATTCTTTTGGATCAAGATAAATGTTTCTCATCATTAGTTTAGCTTTTTCATCTTCATCATCATTTGTGTTGGGAACTTCCTTATCATCTCGACAAATCTTGTAGTGCAGCTTATGTCAGAATTCTCTGAAGCATCATTCAAGAAAAACTAAGAGCAGATCAAACTTTTATGTTTGTGCAATTTGATTTTATGGCAAAACCCTCTTCAAGATACCTATGTGACAAATTTATATGACCTTATACAGTGTGTAACCAAAAGGGGTTTTTTTTTGCATGATTATTCCTTTCAAAAATCCACTCTTTGGTTTTTCTTTAGCAGAAACAACAGCAATAAAAAGGCAGAACTTCTTAACATTGAAACTGTTCGAACCAAAATAATGAGGAGACAATAACAGAGTTGGCTGCTGTTACTACCCTGCACTCAGCATTGCTCAGTCACTCAATATCAAATTCAGATTTTCTATTATTTTTTTTAACACCGTAATCTGATGAACATTAAAAATATAATATATTGATATTTTAAAACATTAAAATTAATAATAATTAATGTATTATAAAAATATAATAAAAAAATAGTACATAAAAATATCAGTAAAAAATCCAAATTTCTCTATATCAGTCTGGTCCTTCCCATTTAAATTTATAAATATGGTAATTTTTTTGAGAAAGGTGATTTTCTTTATTTTTCTTTTGATTTTTTTAAGCTTAAAAAGTTAAATAAAAGGGACAAAACTGATATGAGATGAGAGTTTAATGGTGATTGTAAGAAGAAACAGCAGACAGCTCTGTTACTGGCTCCTCACTGTTTGGGTTCGAAGAGTTTCAAAAAATCAAAAGATTTACCTTGTGTTTGGATGGAGCATTTCAACAATGCTTAGAAATTGAAATGCTTTGCATTTGAATTGTTTGGAATCAAATTCCATTCATTTTTTAAATAATTTATTTGGATAAGGAAATTAAAATACCTTACATTTCAATTTTTGAAAAAAAAATTGAATTTATTGTGAGATAAAATTTAATTTTAATATTTATTTTAGGCTTAATTATGTTGAGTTAATGATAAATTTGGAAACCCGACGATCAAGAAGGGCCCGACGACACGGAAAGGTCTGACAACCCGGACGGGCCCGACGACCTAGAAGGACCGACGACCTAGACGGGTCCGACGACTCGGACGGGCCTTCCAAACCGTTGGGTTCGTCGGGTTCGTCTGGATAGTTTGACCCGTCCGAGTCGTCGGGTCCATCTATGTCATTGGGACCGTCCATGTCGTTGGGTCCGTCTGGATCATCGGGCTTGACGGTTTGGAAGGGTCCATCCAGGTTGTCGGGCCCATCCAGGTCGTTGGACCTGTCCAGGTTGTCGTGCTTGTTTGGGTCGTCAGGCCCAAAGGTTTGGAAGGGCCCATTCAGGTCGTCGCGCAGTCTGTGTTGTAGGGCCCGTATGGGTCGTCAGGCTCATCCGGGTCGTCGGGCCCATCTGGATTGTCAGGCCCATTCGGGTCGTCGGACTCGTCTGAATTGTCGGGCCCGTTAGATCATTGATCTTGTCCGGATAGTCTGCCCCCGTCTGAGTCGTCTGGCCATTCTGGGTCGTCGAGCCCGTTCTGGTCGTAAGGCTCGACTGGGTCGTTGGGTCCGTCCG
>Ga0214542_1010804_pt1 | contig 13012 bp, 5 predicted proteins | sample CNSS1metaG_FD_160096 | JGI IMG/M metagenome (GOLD analysis project Ga0214542, IMG submission 160096) | Root nodule microbial communities from cowpea collected in UCLA plant growth center, Los Angeles, California, USA - CNSS1 | ecosystem: Host-associated > Plants > Roots > Nodule | place: USA...
AATAATTTCATATATATATATATATATATATATATATATATATATATATATATATACTATAAACTTTTCACTTCGCGTTGAATATTTTTAAGACTGTGTCCATCCTTTGTTTTTCTTTAACGTAAACTTTTCGTATTAGTTAATGCGGCTCATAATTAAAAATTTGTGCAAAAATTTATACTTGGTAATAATAACCTATCGAAAATTTTCCAATGTGACCATAAATTAAAATGTATTCTTTTTTTCTAATTCGTGCGTATGCAATTCAACAACTCTACACGTTACATCCATACAAAAAATTAAAATCTACACGCTATTAATTGTTATTTTATCTCATTCTTCATATAAAATTTTCCTTTCCAAATTCTTAAACGCAATAACAATTATTAATTTTGATATATCGTATTGTAGCTCTAAGAAATGCATATCAAAAAGAATTATTTACACAACCTGGTATACACTTGAGCACAATTGTATTAAAAATATGTTGAAATATATTTGTTATTGCATGCTACACTTTTTTATAAAAAAAGAAAAGATTTTTTTTGTCTAATCACTTATATAGTTTGTTAGAGATGTCAAAATCAATTCAAAACATGAGTTAATTCACATAATCTTTAGATTAAACGGATTTAAGTCGAATTGAAAATGAGTTTAATAATTAAAAAAAGATGATTTTTTTCTCTCTAATCACTTAAATAGTTTATTAGATATGTCAAAATCGATTCAAACACATGAATTTATCAAACTTTAATTAGAAAAAAAAAAATCAACTTTTCTAAATGCGAGTCAAATTAAATCTAACTCACATAATTTTTGGATTAAATGGTTTTAAGTCGAATTGAAATTGGATTCACTCTTTATTCACCAACAACAATCTTTTTATTTTTTTTCATAAATTCTTTTATTATAATTATTTATTATTAAGAATTTGATTTCTTTAAAGATCCAAACATTGTTCAATAATATTTAAATCGTTTAAATATTTAATTTATTTATTTGTCATGAACACCTTAATTTTTAACTATTATTTTTAAAATAGTGTTTATAAACAGGTGGAAATACCTTAGATATTTTATTAAATGATAAAAAAAAATGTTCTTGGAGGTTGTATATGGCAAAAGTAGTTGACTGTTTTTTTTATGGTTTTCCAATGGCTACGTAACTATAGGAGGCAAGATTTTCAATTTGGAGAAATTATTTGTCATAAGTGATTAATAAAAGCACGTATAGTTATTTATGAGATGTCACAGTTGCAGTTATGTCCGTTTGCTGCAACCTATGATATATATATATTTCATGCCAGAAGTAGAATTTCAACATGGCCAATGACTTTTCTTCCCCTACCATTTTCTTATTCTTCACACACACAATACTAAATGCACTTTTGCTTTTCAAAGATTCAGAAGCACCAACTGTTGCACCTCATTTTAAAGACAAATAAATATTCAAAAACACAATAACCATGCAGCATTAATTTGCACACTGTCTGAAACACTGAAACAATACACGAAAATCACGAACTACCACTTATGTTCATGTTTAAATGCTGACCATACTATAAAAAATTAGACTTTTAATTTGAAAAGTAGCATATGTATCAGCTTTTAATGTTGATTTATATTTTATCGGTGAAAGACTACAAGTGATGTTATAATTCTTCTGCATAGGAAGAACTAAAAGGAAAAGAAAAACAAAACGGAACATGTTGATTATTTGCAATAATGAAGAAGAATATACCCACCAAGGAATGTTGTATATATACATGTTGATTTAACTAGGTATGGTTATGAATATAGTTCTTATTCATATGCCAGAAACCAAGCACAGCATGTGCAATTTTTAATGCAAGTTGCAGGTGCATACCATATAAGGTAGAACAACTTAGTGATGAACAACATGGGTTTAAGCAAATAGGATAATTTGCTGAGTAATAATCTCTGTCTGAATTGGTTATTCACTTCAATTATGGCTTTTTTTTCTTCTTTTTGCACCACTTTAAGCCAAACTAGATTCATGTGTTTAAGTTAATGACAATAAACATGTTACAGTTACAAGCCATTTAAAGTCCCTTCTTCACCTTCAATAGAATCGTATATACCAAATGTTCCTCCATAACATGCTTTGGAGGCATTATTATAAATATAAAGTTTGATTTGTAGGATGGTATTCATTTTCGTTCAGATCTGTCAGTTTGGTCCCTGTTTATAAAATGTGTCAATCTAATACCAACTTTTGAAAAAGTGTCTTAATCATATCCCTTTCAAACAAAAATTACTAAAATCATTAACTTAATTTATGACTTTTACTACTAAATTTTAATATAAATATTAATATTTAATCTTGTAAGTTATTTTAAATATTAATATCGTTAACGGTGTTAATAATTTTTTTTTTTGTTGCTGAAAAGTACCTAATTAAGGCATATTTTCAAAAGTTAAAACTCAATTGACACACTTTTAAAAACGGATACTAAATTTATATATCTAGATGAAAGTGAGTAACATTCAACTAATTAAACCTAAAGGTGCATGCAAACTTTAAAATTTCAGATGACTTGGGAATTAATGTCATTATACCTTTTGGGTCTTCTTCCATTTGTAAAAACTAATGTTTTTGAATATTGGTTCAAAATATATAGGTAAATCTCAATTAGGTTTTACCTCATTTAACAAGTATATTTTTAAAATGTCGTTTTTTTTATTATTTAGCTGTGATTTTATTTTTAGTGAAACTTGTGAAGCTAAATTAGTGATTCAGTTATAAGCGACAAAGAAAATTAGTGACCTTAAATATAAACAAAATTTAACCACTTTCTTTCTATTTAATGATATCATCTTATCAATTTTTGATATTCTATTTTTAAGGACCTTTTTTATATATTTGATGTTACAATTTTCTAAAAAAAACACATATTTTCTGTCATTTTTTTTTTAATATTTTTTAAAAATTACTTATAAATTTTGTTTGAATGAAAAATGTTAAGAATTTGTACAAAACTTTTTACAGAAAATTTTAATAAAAATACTTACGAATTTATAATTTTGTAGAAAATAATTATTTAAGAATAATTTTTTTATCAATTAAAATTTTTAAAAATATATATATTTTTTCTTATAAAATTTTCCAATAAATTTGTAAAAAAAAATCCAGAAAATAAGAAAAATACTAGAAGTGATTTATAATCAAAAGACATTTTAGGAAAAAAGATATTTAAATATAATTAATAGGTTTAAATGATATTAATTGGAATTATTAATTAACGTAAAAGTTATATAGTTATTGTTTAAAAATAAAAGTTATATGTTTGTTTTATAAAAACTGAGGTGGGTTGAGATAGCAATAAAGAAATCACTATCCATATGGTTAAGTAGAAGTTATTTGTGGAGGAAGGTCAAGGCTTTAACTTGCTATTAAAGAAACAACTTACCCCTTTGTTTTTCTTTTTCATCCATTCAAACATTACACTTAATTGGTTGCTTCCAGATGTTTGTACTAATCCAACATCAGTTTTCTATGTCAGCGTAGTTCTCTATATAATAACAATATGCAAGAACATTATTTGATTTATTGAAGAAAATGATGTTTATATTTATGTTGAAGAAGATAAAGTTAACAATGAAAAAGAATAAGAATAAGTCGTATTAAGTAATTACAATTTTTTTTTCTGTAAATGATAATATTATTAATTGCGTCTTTTAATGTTCCTGTTACTCCATCTCCATGTCTCTCATTTCATTTTATTAATTGTATAATTTATTATGATATAACCAATTTCTTTGACAAAATACATTTATTAATGTTAAATATAGCAATGAATTCAAAGTAAGTATTTAGGTGAAATATCAACAAATAATACTATTATTGGTAAATTAATATTTTTTTAATTTTTAAACAATAAATATTTTGACAGCTCAGCCAATACACAAGAAGATAAAAAAAGAGAGAAAAAAAGAAAAGAAAAAAAAAAGAAAAAGAAAAAGAAGGTCCAAAAATCAACATCCTTATTAACACCTCTCCTCTAAAGTCAATCAAGAGAAAATTTCATGAAAGATGTTGCAAGCATACACTTCCATAAACAAGAAGAGAGCCTAAAACCTAATGATACTAATGAAGATATGAATGTAATTAAAAAAATATTCGGAAAACACAGTATCAAAACATTATCTTAGTGTCTCTTCCTTCCATAAAAAATTACTCCTGTTCCACAAAGAGCCTGCACCCGGTAAATAAATGCATAAAACAACAAAAGTGTTGTTTTGTGACAATCTTAAGTATTAGTGAAAATTCAAAAATTAATTTGACAGAGCACCATATGCTACAACATAACATTAATAAAAAAGAATTTCAATTAGAGATTTAAAAAAAGTTAAATATATTTTTCGTCCCTTAATTTTCAGTGAAAATTGGAATTAGTCAATTTTGAAACTTTCACATAATTTAGTCTTCAAACTTTATAAATACATGAATTTAGTCTTTTTAACCAAATTTTGTCAAGTTTATTTGACATTTTAAGCATATTTCATGATAGTATATGAGTTGTTCACACGGTTTGATACATTCTTGCTTCACTGTTAATTCAAATACTATTCTAAAATGTTTTTTAAATAAACTTAACAAAATTTGGTTAAAAAAACTAATTTCACACATTTCCAATGATAAAATATTAAATCGGTCCAAAGTTTCGATGTGAATTAATTATAATTTTAAATTAAAGGTAAAGACAAAAAATTATTTAACTCAAAAAGAAACATAATAAGTAACAAACATTCCTTCTCTTAGATATTATATCATATTATATATATATATATATATATATATATATATATATATATATATATATATTCGATGTGAATTAAATGCCAGCCATATATAATCGAAATGCTTAATTAATTTACAGCACTCGCAAACTAATGCTGAAAGTGTGTTACGTCATTCTGTCGAATTTGTGGTAAAACTTTTGAAATTTTATATAAATTATTTACATCACCAAATAAAATTCAATAAAATTCTCAATTGTAAAATTCTCGATTAAAAAATAAAAATACTTAGTTTGACTAATTTAGCTATAAATTTATGAAATTAAAAATTTATTAGTTATTAAAATAGTCACTATTAGTTAGAGACTAATTTAAAAATTAATTTATTTTGGTAATCAAAACTTATGTACCTAATTTTTAGTGACCAATTTCATTTGGTAGCCAAAACTAGGATAGCTAATTTTAAAGATCAATTTAGTAATCAATTATAAATTTATTCATAATAATGACTATTTTAGTAATTAATGATATTTAATTTTGTAAATTATTATCTAAATTGGTCACTATAGTTACTAATATTTATTAGACACTAAAATTGGTCACTATTTAGAAATTTTCTTATAGTGTATTATTCTGTGTGAAAGCTTCTTGTAAGGACATGGTTGAGTAACATTTTTTTAATGTAGTTGTGACTTTCCTAAGATATTTTGGAGTTTTAAGATAAATATATAAAAATTACAAATTTTCAAAAGTATATAAAATATATTAAAAAAATTATATATTCAAACGAGTTTTATGATGATATTTGAGTTTTTTACACCTTTTATACATTTTCACTTCAATGTTAGTTAAAAAACATATTTGAAATGTCAAATAAATTTACCAAAATTTGATTAAAATGACTAAATTCACGAATTTCTAAAAATGAAAAGACTAAATTAATCAAAATTTTTAAAAAGTGAATGATTCTAATTTTCACATAAAGTTAAGGAATAAAAAATATATTTAACTCTTGTTGGTTCTCAAGTGGGTATTCACCAAAGTCCCACATCGAGTAATATGAAGAAGAGAGTAGCAAAAAAAATACTATAAAAGTAAAGAGTTGATTTTAGAGTTGTCACCACAACTCAATAGGTCTCTTGGGTGTATGAGGGACTTGGGTAGTTGTGTGTCATTGTAAGGTTTGCAATTTTGGTCCACAAAAATTGCACTATGAAGGGTTTGCAATTTTGGTCCACAAAAATTGTACTATGAAGGGTTTACAATTTTGGTCCACAAAAATTGTACTATGAAGGGTTTGCAGTTTTGGTCCATAAAAAATTGTATGAAGGTTTGCAATTTTTGCCAGAAAAATTGCACTTGGGTGATAATATACTTCTTGTTGAGTGGTTGTGGATGTAGGCCTTGAGGTGTCGAATCACGTTAAATTTCCTTTGTGCTTTTATTTATTTTTCTACTCTTATTTGTGGGTGTGCTTCCGCTTGAAGAGATTATTATTTTTAGTGTGTGATTTCCCAACAACTCTTTCTGCGTTGACTTTTTTTGGAATATATGGTTTTTATGTAACAATAAATTACATATAAGTAGTAAATTATGAAATTAGTTGTCTTAAATTAACATGATATCATCAAAATTATATGCTCTTAAAATCTATATATATATATATATATATATATTACAAACATTTTTTTATATCTATAAGCGTGGACATATTTATACTCAATTATTTTACACATTTATCATAAATGAAAATAGAAATAATTGTAAGTTATTAAAAAAAAAAACATCGTATTGGAAAATATCAAATATACATTTCCCCTAAGTTCATGTGAACAACATTTATGTGCAACATTATCCATTTATAAATATGTAAAGATGTTTGTTGTTTGGAAACTCCTCTATCCATATAAATTACGATTGGACATTGATGCAAACAAGATGCTAGTGGTTTTTTTTTTTTCCTTCACTTATTTGACCTTTGTTTTATTTTGATTATTAGTAAAAAATGTTAGGGATGAAAGAACATAGAAATTAGTTAGTGATATGATATATATGCATAATATGCATGAACCAAATTAAATGAACCTCAAATGTGCAACTACAGAGATATAGTATGTACCACGTACTTTCACGGAAAAAAGGAACAATCATTGATTATTTAGCACGCAATTAAAAATCTTTCTTCATCATGTGAATCAAAATCCTAATGTTGGGTACTTGAAAATCACAATTCATACATGCCATATTTCAGTATATGATACAAGCCATGTATATTATATACATTGAAGACTATTATAAACTACAAATAAAATGCATTCATTTCACGGCAATGATTGAAGTACTCTTTATTTTAAGAATGGATATTTATTTTTATTTATTTGTTTGTTAGAAAAAGGTTGAATTGATGTATTATTAGCTGACTAATGTTTTTAATTATAACATATTCACATAATTATGTTTCTGTTAATGTATGCATACACTATAATGTTGATTAAGGGAAAAAGTTTTAATTTAGGATTTATGAATGTTTACATACTTCTTAAAGTATCTATGATTTTTAATGAGTTTCTTGACTTAAAAGAAAGTAATTTTTTCAGAGAAACAAATATTTTCTTCAACTTAAGAAACATTTTTCTGTATAATAAACAATTTTCCAAGTAAAACATGAGCTCATAAATAAAGCTATCAAAAATTAAGTAAAATCTAAACATTAATTAAGTTTTATATCTTTCCTAAATTTACATATTTTAAATTGAGTTTCAAATTATCTTTTTTATATTAAATATTTTATATTTTTTAATATTTTTTTATTGAGTCATTGTTGATTAATTATTCTATTAATCAAGTAGATGATGTGTTATATTGTCACATTCTCTTGTTTCTTGTCTTCGTACAATAAATGTTAGTTTTTTTATTAACATAAAATGATATTGTCATTAATGTACAATGATAAATAATTTTTATTATTTTTATCGAAAATATATTTGGCAACGATATATTTTTATATAACTTTCAGGTCATTACTTACAATGACTAAAAGATATTTAGTGTAGTCATTGTCGATATAGGTTACGTCAACAGTTTTTTATTATCTAACATGTTTTTATCTAAAACAATAAAAATTATTTGTTGATTTACATTAACTACAATATTATTTTAACTATAAAACTTTATATTTCTTAATAAATATACAGAGAAAATAAATTGGAAAGATAACTCTTGATATATGCGATTATCCATAAAATTTATTAAAATTACTTAAATTTATAAAGAATTTAAAAGTTACTTAAACTTAAAGTTACAATGTATTTGAAACCAAACTAAGTAAAAATAAGAATATACACAAATTTATAACCTTTTTTGAGGGTTTTAAAAAAAAAATTGTCATTGAAGGAATATGTATTTCTTAACAATGATGTGATACTATGAAGGCCACAAAAAGTTTTATGGAGATCTCAAATTGTTTTTCAGAAACTCTTGCGAAGAGTACTATTGGAAATGTCTTGAATGTTCTTCCACGTGGTGTCCACATCAAAAGGACCAAATTCAAATCAAATAACAAAGATCAATTATCTGACAGTGAATTCAAGAAAATATGGTATAATATTTTTCTTTAATTGAAGTTATATTTGGTTAATATTAACAATGAATAAAATAGTAGTTTTACTAAAATAAAACGTATATTAATAAAGAATAATTTAATTCCATGATAACAAAGGGTATATTTGGTTAATATTAACAAAGTAAAATAGTAGTTTTAATTTAATTTCATGAATAACCCTTTTTAATTAATATAAGAAGGCATTAATTGGCCAGTCATATTTGTAGCAGAAAGAAAAGGAAGAAGTGATTAAATTCCCTTTCAAGGGTTTGTCTTTAACATACAAGTTATTTGTCCTACCAAATTTCTGGGGACAAGTAAAATGCAAGAACGTTAAAGAACATTTCTTTATGCGATAATTACGTTGATATATGTTAGTACGTGGTAGATTAATTTATCGAAGGAGTTGACAACTTTTCTTTATAATAGGTATTTTCTAATTAGTTTAGAAATACAGAGAAATGATAAAATAAAAAATAAAAAAACCATTAGAAAATGATATTAAAAAAATTGTCAAATTGTTAAAAAAATATTTTCTTTTATTGAATAATAAATTGTAATATTGATTTGATGGTTTCTGACTATTTGCGGATGATTTTTAAATTTTACCTACAGGACTTTAGCTAACGAATAAAATTTGTTACTAAATATTTGCAATCAATTTTCTTTCTATTAAAAGAATTGACTTTTAAAATAGTATTTTAATTAAATAATAACCAATTTAATAATTAATTATAATTTTTATATATAATAATAATTATTTTAATAATTAATAATTTTTTATTTTATAAATTAATATCTAAAGACTAATAATATTTTATTATTATAATTAATTATTAAAAATATATTTTCTTGGAAGGATTTATCTAAAATTTCTTAATTTTAAATTGTTTTATTATGAAACCCGTGGCCCCTCGATCCTTCTTCCTTTTAGTTTTTTTTTCTCTCTCTTCAAATCAATTTTCTTATTTTCTTCTAAAAGTTATTTTTCATACCTCATCTTTTTTCACAATTTGATTGCATCTCATAGTAATTAAAGAATTAGAGAGTATTTTTACATATCTAAAATTTTAAAGTAAGTTCCTATTTATTTTAAAGATTCTTTATTCTTTTTTTCTTCTTGATTTTGTCATCAATCCAAGTAGGATTAGTTGAAAAATGTTATTCTCTGAACTTATTTTATTACATATTAAAATTCAATTATGTTTGGATAGCTTGTACTAAGTCCTTAAATTTTAAAATAATATGGTTGTTCGGTTTTGTAAATTGCTTTGAAGTTGAATATTTCCTATTTAAATTTGTTTATAAAACCATAGGATAAATGAACTCTATGTGAAGGTGACTTGGTGATTTCATTTTTGGTTTGTATGGAGGATTGTGATTGGTTGAAAAGAAGTTTTAATTTTTGAACTTGAATATTGTTGTATTTGATAAATGATTTGTTTAACATGTTTTGAATTGAATATTCTTTTTGATATGTTGATCTGACAACTAAATAATGGACGGGAATCATACAAAATTTTTGAATTGAGTTTTAAATATAATTTATATAAGTAAAGTAAAGTCTTTATATATTTTCTCATAATATTTTATGAAAATTGATATGACCAATATTGATTTGAAATAAGTAAAGAATGATTTACAAATTATGGTTGATTTATTATTTTAGTTAAATTATTTATATTGTATAATAATGTTTATTTAGATTGATAAAATCTAAATAATTTTATGAAAATAATTTTCAAAATTGATGAACATTTCACGGATTTGAGGTTATACTATTGGGATAATGTGTGAATTATTGATTGAATTGTCAATTAAGTATTGACACCTATGTTATAATAAAGAGATCCATAAAAAAATTATCATATAGAGATATTGTTATTATCCATTCTCTTGGAATCTTAAATTAAGTGTTTTTTTTTTTATTTAGTAAACTTTATTGTTATAAATGAATTAAGAATATTTATGGTTCACATGTTATGAGATGTGTAGATGTACAACTTGAAATTTGTGATGAATTTACCATAATTTATGGGTTATCTTTAAATCCACTTGATTAATCTTTTAGCCTATATTCATTTGTGTGATTTGTACAGTTATTACAAAGATTAGAGATGACAATTTAAAAAATTTGTGTTCCCGCTCAATGGTTTAAGCAGAAAAGGAATTGAAATTGAAATTGTGTTCTCGTTCAATGTTTATATGATATTTTATATAAATTGAAATTGAAATTTTATTTTATTAATTATTTTTTGAGCTAATTATAATATTTGCTTTTTCAATAATTCTAAACTACTTAGATACTATATATTTCATTTTGTGCATTCTATATTTAATCTTCCTTAACATCTTAAAACATTCTTAACCAATTTAAAAATAAAAAAGACCTAAATGATTATTATATTTTTATTTTATCATTATAGTGTTTATATAATGTTACAGTGATAGAAAAACAAATGCAAAGTGTATACCATTTAAAAAAATAAAATATAAATATGCAAAAATAAAAAAATTAAAGAAAATAAAGAAATATGTGAAAGAAGGTAACCAGTAAATAAGTGGAAAAACTAAAATGAAAAATGATCAATAAAATTCTCTCTCATGTTAAAAAGGGTATTGTAAGAAATATTTAAGGGTAAAAAACATAAAAAAGGAGATATTTGAAGATATTTTGAAAAAAAAAGCTATTTAAAGCAACATCTAAAAGTATTACCTATTATTAAAAAAATATATATACTTTATATCAAACACACTAATATGATTACAAGAACTTTGTAATCAATAAAAAAAATTAGAAGTTACCTAAATTGTTTCCACAAACATACTTTATTTAATAAAGAATAATGAAATCATTAGGTAATCAGTGTTATATGCATAAAACAAAAATTAATACCATATTTTTTAAGAATTGGAACAATTTAATAGTTGTTTGATTTGTTAACTTGCATGAAAGGTAAAATGTTCACTTAGGTGTTGGAATAAAATATTAATGTTGTTAGTTGTAAGTATATTCTCAAATAAATAATGCCATTTAATATTTAATATAGTTATTATTATTATTTTTTAGTAAAATATTCCTTATTTGTTAAATAATTATAGTATTAAAAATTGTAAATTATCATAACCATTTCAATTAACTCATAATTACTTCTTTTATACAATTGATGATTTTTTATAATATTTACAATTCTATCAATGTCTAAAAAATATAGCATTTATTTTACTTCTATTAAAACCCACTTACCCATGTAAACAAAATAAATTACACCAATCCAAATATAGATTAAATAACAAATTTTAAGATTAAGTTCATTCAGTATTGTCTATACTAAAACTAGTCACGGAAATGTTGAGAATAATAAATATACAATTCAAACTATTTCTTCTTTTGAATATTTTCAGAATCTGGTTCTTTTGAATGATAGCATTTAATTCGTTGTCATTTTTAATTAATTTTATTATTACGTAATTTTTATGATATCAATCAATTTCATTACTGTCTTACTTTTAATTATAATTTTTTTTTCTGTGTGTAATTAATTTCACAAAATTAACTTTCTATATTTTATATAGTTTTGTCTTAAAATCTTTATTCAAATTAATTGTTATCTGTTTACGTAATGTGTGATTTTATTATCATATACTATAATCAGCACAATAAAAAATATTGCATCTCTTATATTAATTTTGTTTATTTAAAACTTAGTAAAAAAATATTTCAAAGTATAATAAAACATTAATATTAAAATATTCAATGCGAAAATATAATTATTATTGATAGGAACAATAAATAAACTCATTTTCGAATATGTAATGTTTGAATATATTTCGATTTTAATAGAAAGTTTATAAATTCATTTAGGACGAATAATATCAAATTTTTAAAATTGGACATAAGATGATATATGTATGTATATTCCTTTTTGTCTATTCTCATACTTGTATTTATTATGAATGATTAAAATACTTCAATTTATCAAATAACCTACAATTTTTTTTTTTCACTATGTTTCATTTTATTTCAATAATGTTTCTCCTGGTACACAATTATTCATTTTTTTCTCAATTCAGTGCCATCAAATTCTTCTAAACTTGCAAGATACTTTATTTCTCATGACAATCTCAGTTAGATATTTTTTTTTCCAATTTTCTTGATATAATGTATTACATTTTATGCAATGTAAACCTTACTTTCATGTAATTAAAATATTTCTTAAATCACATTTGATATTTTTTCTTTTATTTAATATTTTTATTTTGTCAATGAAATTCTCTTACTACATGAAATTCTTTGTCAATAAAATTTGAGTATTTAATTTATTAAGTTAGATAAATTTTTTGTATATTTTTTGTCCTTTTTTCAATTTCATTTTATTTGAGTAATTCTTTTCTTAAAACACAATTTTTCATTTTCTCTTTCAATAACTCATTTAATATCTATTAAGTTTACTCAAATTCTCAAGATCTTTTATTTATTGATATTTAAAAAAAAAAAATTATAACTGTCACGAGATTTCAGTTATACATGATTATTTACTATTTATATATTTTTAGATATTTAACTAATAACCAGAATAATGTGGGAGAATATATATATATATATATATATATATATATATATATATATATATATATATATATATATATA
>Ga0214542_1010807_pt1 | contig 13006 bp, 12 predicted proteins | sample CNSS1metaG_FD_160096 | JGI IMG/M metagenome (GOLD analysis project Ga0214542, IMG submission 160096) | Root nodule microbial communities from cowpea collected in UCLA plant growth center, Los Angeles, California, USA - CNSS1 | ecosystem: Host-associated > Plants > Roots > Nodule | place: USA...
GAAGATCTGTGTTTGCAGTGGCTGAAGCAGCCTAATAATTAAAATATTTGTGAAAATCAAATGAAAGTATAATGTATAATATAAATAATAAATAATTTATGAAGTAGTTCAGTGCTGAAATACAGGACATAAAAAATGACCTCATATCCTTTCAGTGACTGCTCAGCTGCCTCTTTTCTTTCTTGGTCAGTCTTGAACTCAGCAAGGTACCGGAAATAATCACCTTTCCTGGACCAAAAAAAGAACAAGGAAATCAGGAATATCAAAGAAAATTATGAGGTAAACAAATAAATCCAATGACTCATTCATAGCATTAGATTCCCTACATATCCAATAGTGACTCTACCAATTGTGTGGACAAACATTACATCAGGAACAAAAAATAGGTCATCAAATTATCATATTCATACAGATTCTACACTTCCCAGAGTAAACCTGGCTGGTATCTTTATTTTAGACTTTAATCAGAAAAGACAATTATAACTACTCAGGGGAAGAAAATACTCAAAAAGAGTATGGAGATAAAGATAATGACTCGAACCAGGAAAGGAATTGAATTAATCGAGTGCATAACAAAGGTAGTGTAGCAGCATAACTCACATCTTATAGTAGAAAACACTAGCTTCTGCTGATCCAGAAGAAGGAATCAGGTGCTTGTCTATAATAGTCAGAATGTCACCACAAATTTTGGAGAGTTCATCCTCAACTTTTTGGCGGTAGCCCTTGATCAGTTTGACATTGTGTTCATTACCCTTAGCCTCTTCCTTCTGCTCAATTGAGGACATGATGCGCCAGGAGGCCCTCCGTGCACCAATGACATTTTTGTATCCCACTGAGAGGAGGTTCCTTTCTTCCACAGTTAGATCAAGATCAAGTTTTGCTACTTTCTTCATACACTCAACCATTTCTGCATAATAAGTATTAAGTTTCAGAAGTTTATTACAGAAACTAGAACAGTGATCAAAATATAATCTATATGTATTTAGAAAATTCAAAGTACAGGTCACTGGCATGCACTATGCCCTATGCAACATCAGACTTTGTCTATCCGGGCCCAAAATAAGACAATTAATTAAATAAAATTGGAAACGGATTAATTTTCAGCTAATCAGGCAAGAAGATGACACTCCAAAGGTAAAAGAAACAAACTGATCCGCATTTGCCTCTTTTCACCAAAAGGGTAGCCATGAAAATAGAGTTTATCAAGTAGAGTTCAAGTACAAATAGAAAGGGACAGTATCCTATTCTGAGTTGAAAGGTCTTCCCTCATTGGCCCCATCACAAACACTTTGGTAACACATTACAGTTTTGAAAATTAGGGCCCATTTGATTCCCTTCCCACCTTTTGATTTTAAAATCCAATTTTCCAAAATAATTTCACACACCAATCAATGATTCATCCAAAATTTTATTACTTTATGCAAATTATTTTCAAAATAAGTGTTTTGAGAAACAAAAAACATATTTGGGAGAAGTTAGCTCTAGTTTTTCTTATGCATTCATCTAATTCAACCTCTCCTTCAATTCTACACTCTTTTGTATTCCTTAGACCACCCTCCACCAACTATCTGAGTAACCTTATTCAGATGCATGTTGAAAACCAAAAACAATTTCTGAAAAAAAAAAAAAGAAGAACCAATCCCAGCATCAAATCCACAAAAAGAAGGTGGGGTTTCACACAGGGAAAAAGATCTAACCCAAAAACTGCTCCATAAAATAACCGAAAACCCACATCTCAAAATCAAATCTTTCGACTCTCCATCCACATTACTCACCCAACAGAACCACGAAACCGCTCCAAAAAAATAGATCCACATCAATGCCAGCATGAAATCACAAGCCCCATTAAGAAACCACAAAAGCAAACAGCGAATCCAAATGAAAATCAAAATAATAAAGAAAAACAAAAAGTGAGATTAAAAGAAAAGGGTGCGAAGACCTTCGTATCTCTCGGCCTGCTCGGCAAGTTTGGCCAAGTAAACCTGTGTGTCTCTCTCTTTCTCGGCAGCCATGGTGGGAGAGAGAGATGAGAAAGCTAGGAGAAGGACAAACACAGAAAATGGGCGTAGAAGATGATGAAGAATAAGGAGAAGAATAAGAGGGAAATGTGGGGTAATGCAAGGAAGAAGAAAAAAGAAGATGGAGTGATTATATAGTGGTTTTGAATGGAGCATGTTGTGGGGGTCAAAGGGAGACCGAAATCTCAACCGTTGGATCTCCTTGTTTGAAAGAGGAAGCGCGCAAATCGTGATCGACTCAGAGAAAATGCTTATGTGATTTTTGCTTATTATTTTCATCTACCACTTCCATGCACTTTCACTTTTCACTTCTAATTTTTCATTTTCTTTGGATCGATTTAATATAAATGTAATAAATTTCTTTGTTGTAATAAAATAGACTCACAATTTTTATTTTTTCCATTTCTTATTCATGCAAATTAATTAAATTACTAAATTTTGATAATGCCACATGCATATAATTAATCATGTGATAAATTTGTTTAATTCACAAATGTTATTGTAGTTTTTTTCTCTCTCTTACACTCTTTTTTTCTAACAGTCTTCTTTTAGTATGAATTGCACTTCTAAATCAGAAAAAAAAATCATTAAATGAAACAGTGAGATCATCAAAACTAATGATCTTAAATATAAATCTTATGAGAGTGTTGTTAATATTTTTGTTGCTTAATTATTACTCTAATAATTTCTTAAAAGCCTATTATTTTATGATTTATTGATAGTGTCAAAGTTATTATATTTATATATAATATATAACTATTAAATTATTTTTCATTTCATTTCATTTCATTTTTCATTTCATTTTTGCCCTATTAAATTAATATATGTCTCAAGGTTTTATTAATATAAAATGATATGATTACGTTGTCTAATTTTTTTTTCCCATTGCAACAGGATCATGATTTTAAGCGACTTTAACATGGGCTTCCTCGTTTTGTTTAAGTTATATTTTTAAGAAGTTGTTTTAATAAGAAAAATTAAATACATAAAAAAAAGGAAAACATTGATATTATATTTTTACAATGTTAATTAATTAAAAACTACACGGCTTTAACTTATAAATTAAATTATTTTAGAGTTAGTATACATAAAATTAAGAAAAAAGAGGAAGATGCTTTCATTTCTTTTACATGTAAATGTGGGACATTCTTTTTATGCATGCGTGGTAGATCATAATAATTAATTGTAGATTGCTACTTAAATATTAACACACTTTTTTTCTACTTTTGTATGTTAAAATTAGCATTATTTCTAAAGTTAAAATATTTTTATTATTTTGAAATGAGTTTTTTTTTCTTTTATACTTTTTAATCTTTTTAAATTAATTTTTTTATTATGTAATATTTGTTAATTGATTTTGTATTGAATGGTGATAGATGAATGCATAGTATTTATTTCATATTTTTTTTAAATATCTTCTAATTGTATAATTTTTTAGAATTAACTTAAATTTTAAGAATTGGTAGAAATAATTTTTTTGACCTAATACTAAAAAATTTCAAATTTACTAAAGTAATATAAGAATATGAAATTCTTTATACTATCTCAAATTTATTTGTTTTTTTTCTTTATATCCTCTTCTTTGTTTGTATACACCTACTTAACAAAATATAGTATCTTAAGTTTATATATTTTTTCTTCATATTCTCCTTTTTGTTTGCATATGCCTACTTAACAAAATGTTGCATTTTGTATGTATTCTAACTTATTAGAATAATCATCTATTCTTTAAACTAAGTAAGTTCACCACACACATTTAAATTAAATACATAATCAATACCTAACATAAGTTTATTTTCGTTGGAGAAAATGTCTATTATCAACACTATCATATCCACAACAATTTTCATCTCGTACATACTTTAAATTTAAAACTCACAAAAATCAAAGTGCACTAAAATGTGTGTTTTAACAATTAAAAAATAATAAAAAAAAAAAAACTCTATAAACTACTTATAATTTTTTTTTTATCAATTTTTATTTCACTAAGCTAATCTTAAATTATGTTTTTTTTTTGGTTTGTGAAGACCTGGCTTTAATACTCATTGTTGTTGCTTTTTGAAAATTTGTTAAACATACATATCAACCCCCCTATTGTGTTTTTTTTTTACAACATTCAAATGATTAATATTTTTTAAAATTTTTTTAGCAACCTTGAAGAATCACCTACTATAAAGTCATTCGTAGACATGCTATTAAGATCATTCTCGACAAGTTTGATCCTCTTCTCTTTTTTCATAAGCTCTTCTACATATATACAAAATTTAAATTAAATTATATATATTAATATAATTAAATTAACTTAATTTTGTTATGGAATGCAGGTTGACAAATGGTTTGATCCACTTCGAAAGAATTAATATATTTTTATCTTAGTTAAGTTTTAAATATATCATAAATTTTGATATTTTTAATTAAGTTCTTATCAAAAAAATTGTTTTATTAAGTACTAAACATTTAAAAAAAAAAATTCAAATGAGTCTTTCATTGTAAATTTCTTTGTTAAGGGACTTGCGTGATTTTTATATTGCCTTGTTACTTTGCTTACTATTTTCAGGGTTAAGAAATATGAAATTATGTAGTTAATATAAAATAATACTGTAGTTAATATAAAATGATGACAAGTGACTTTTATTAGTTTAATTAGAAACATATTAGACAATGAGATTATAATGCTTATCGATAATGCCTATGTTATCATTTTTAGTGATTTAGAGACTATCATCATCACTATTAATATAGGTGACGTTAACGATTTCCTTCTATCCAACATAATGAGAATAATAAATATCATTTTTTATTACTTTATAATAACTTCAATATTCTTTTATATTAACTACAAAACCTCACATTTCTTAATATCATTCCATTAAAAAAACAAAAACGATATAAACTCAATTTAAAAAAATACAAATTTATAATACTTAATAAAGTACCAAAAAAATTGTAATAAAAATTTACTTTAAAATACCCAAACTTATAAAGAACTTAAAACGTCACTAAGTTTTATTTATTTATTTTGCATACCTTTATTTTAATGCAATAATATTTAAGAAAAAAATAAATTAGCATTTTTGAGTTAAAAAACCACGCCTTCATGCAAATGGTGGGAATTAAAACTTTGTAAGTGACAAAAATTGTAATGAAATAACCTTTTTAACATGAGGGAAATTTAATAAGGTGGAAAAGTAAGATAACGATCATATCAATTACTTAACACCAATATTACTCGGTTAACAAAAATATTAAAGAGCAAAAGCTCAATTAAAAAAATAAATTTATTGTGGCAGTGGTGAATGTGATTTTAGTGTAGTGGTAGAAGTGATAAGGGTGGTGGTTGTATGGTGATTGTTGTTTTACCGTGGTGGTGATGGTGAAGATGACAACAATAATGATGGTGGTGACAACGATAATGGTAGTGATGATGACATCGGTGAAGAGTCATGAAATAGAGGATAAGGATATGATGAAGTGGAGGTTAAGAGTATTTAAGTGGAATATGAAACTAAATAGAACAAACTAAATGAAACATAATTTAACAAAATAAAAATCAAATTAAACATGCAAAAAAGAATAATCAAAATAAATAAACTCTAAAGACAAAAACCAACACAATATTTAAACTTTTTTTAATATTAGTTCTTAAATTTGATGGTTCTTCATCCTCAATAGTTTCTTCTATTCATTCTTGAATTTACTCTTGAAAGGGTAGATTTTGTAAATTAGTCTTCAAAATATTATTTTAAATAATTTATATTTGTCTTAAATATTGAGGATAAAGATTTTTTTTTATTTTCTTTATTTATATTTGTTACTGACTTATGTAAAGGTAAATTTTCACTTTTCTTACTTTTTTTATGTAATTATTTGCTTATTCTTGTATTAGATGATCACCATTTTCATTTCTTCTGTGAAATGATCACGTCGATAAGCAAAGGTATTTTCCTCAATTTTATGAGATATTTATTCTTTTCTTATTTGTTTATAATTTTTTTACTTTGACAATTTGAATAATAAAAATAGTTTTCAAAATTTGGACTCACACAAAATGTAAATAACATCAATTTATTTCCCTCTCTCATATAACCTAACAAGAAGAGAAACCAAAGCCATTTAATATGAGGCTAAACTAGAAGAAAAATTAATTTTCAATTATTTTTATATACTATGTACATGTTTTATGTAAGTCATAAATAAAACTGTAAACAAGAAGAAGGTGTAAATTCTCTTAAAAAAAACAGTAATGACTTCCTTATTGTATCACTTAAAGCTTAAACACATTTATTTAGAAATACAATAATATTTATATATTAATTATAATATGGAATTTTTATTTCTAACGTTAACCTCAACATTTGCTTAAACCTCACACACATAGCACAAATCAAATGCTTCTTCTCCGGCGAACCGCCACGCTAACATTCTCAAACCTCCGTTCCCTCCAACCCCTCCGCCGCCATCACCACCACCCGATTTCTCCGGTGAACCCGGACCACCTACTCCGAGTCTGCACCGTCCTCTACCAGCAGCAGAACTCGCCCGAGTCACGACTCACCTCCAAACTCACATCGTGCGAGTTCCAACTCACCCACGAGTTATTCCTTCAAGTATGCAACAAATTCCCGTATTCATGGCGTCCCGTTTACAGATTCTTCCTCTACACAGAGTCACAGCCTTCCTTCAAGCACACCACCGTCTCCTTCAACAAGATGCTGGACGTAGTAGGCAAATCTCGCAACATCGACCTTTTCTGGGAACTCCTGAACGACATGGCACATCGCCGTTTCGTTAACGACAAGACCTTCGTGATCGCGTTGAGGACTCTGGGTGGTGCAAGGGAGCTGAAGAAGTGTGTGGAGTTTTTCCACTTGATGAACTCCAATGGGTGTGAGTACAACTTGGGGAGTTTGAACAAGGTGGTTGAGGCAATGTGCAAGTGCAAGCTTGTTGAGGAGGCAAAGTTTGTTGTTTTCAAGTTGAAGGAATTGGTTAGGCCTGATGGGGTGACTTACAAGTGGTTGGTTGGAGGGTACTGCGATAAGGGTGATTTGGTTGAGGCTTCCAAAGTTTGGAACTTGATGGAGGAAGAGGGGTTTGAGCCTGATGTGGATGCTGTTGAGAAAATGATGGAGACCTTTTTTAAGGTGAATCAGTATGGTGAGGCTTTGAGGCTCTTTGATACAATGAGGTTCAAGAGGATGGATGAACTTGGGGCTTCAACTTATGGGCTTGTGATTAAGTGGTTGTGTAAGAAGGGGATGATGGAACAGGCGCATGAGGTGTTTGAGGAAATGCGCGAGAGGGGTGTTCGAGTTGATAACACGACTCTGGGGCATGTTGTGTATGGACTTATGACTAGGCGTAGGGTTAGAGAGGCTTATGAAGTTGTTGAGGGGATTGAAGTTCCTGATTTGAGCGTGTATCATGGGTTGATAAAGGGGCTTTTGAGGCTGAGAAGGGCGAGTGAGGCGACGCAGGTGTTCAGGGAAATGGTGAGAAGAGGTTGTGAGCCGAATATGCACACATACATAATGCTGCTGCAAGGGCATTTGGGGAGGAGGGGGAGGAAGGGGCCTGATCCGCTTGTTAATTTTGACACTATTTTTGTTGGGGGTATGGTGAAGGCAGGGAAGTCGAAGGAAGCTACTAAGTATGTGGAGAGGGTGATTAACAGAGGAATGGAGGTGCCAAGGTTTGATTATAACAAGTTTTTGTACTACTTTTCAAATGAGGAAGGTGTGTGTATGTTTGAGGATGTGGGGAAGAAGCTGAGAGAGGTGGGGCTGTTTGATTTGGCAGACATACTTGAGAGTTATGGACAGAAGATGGCAACCAGAGACAGGAGAAGAAACACAAGTTCAATTGCTGCAGATACTGAAGTAGTGATATCAGATACTGATAATCAGGCTGTGTAAATCTATAGACTATGTAAATCTATTGGATTATGATTATGTCAGTCATGCTTCACTGATTCAACAACAATGAAACTTGAATTAAACTATAAAAGAGATTGACATCAAAATTTTAAAATAAGAAATTTTTTAATCTTCCTTTTTATATGTTATTTAACTTTCATATATTTATTTAATGTAAAATTTAAACTTATACTTATATTCTTAACATATAAAGTAGCAGGTAATTTCTTAAAGGCACAAAATTGATTTAGTTCACTCTCGTATAGGTTTTATGGGTAACAATCTACAAATATCTTTGGTATCTATTTTTTAAGTCTTAGAGGTATGTGTTAATTTTGCTGGGCTATCATGATTCAATTGACTGAAACTTTTTACTGATAAAAGAAAAGAAGGTGATTTTTTAATATGAGATAATAAAAGTCGGTTTAATTGGTCAAATTTGGATTTGTATCAAGTTCTATAGACACAATTCATCGAAACCTTTTACTGACAAGTAAAATCTTTTCATAAGCACTCACTATCATTTAATGTGCAAAAGTGTTTTTGCTGATAAGCAAATTACTACAATAAACATCTAAATTAGTCTCTAAAATTGGTCAATTTTAATAATTAATTTTCTCAATTTTCTGTTAATCTTAATTTACGTGAAAAAAGTTCTTTATTTAAAATTTTCTTAGCCCATTTGTTACTAAATAGGAAAGTAAATGATTTCTGTAGAGGTAGAAACTGAGAACGCATTCAGAGAAGTTAACGGGAGTTTATTTTGCATTAATATAGTTTCCACAAGTGTCAAATAATGATCGAAGAATTAACAGAGAGAGAATATGAGATGTAATGTAATGGACAGAAACAAGCAAAAATATGTTTATACAAACTGGTGCATGGAGTTGTTGTATTACATGTATAACACAACTCTAATAAGTTATGTACTTTACGATAAATACTTAAGAATTGCTCTGTATATCCCGTCAACAGAAGAAAAAAAATACTCTGCATATGCTACAACTTCAAATTCATTTTTAAACTTCGTGGCCATTCTTATTCTTACAAAAATCATTGCGATTGTTTAACAAGAAGGCATTCACGTCCAATGATAAAAAAAATTGCTAACAAGATATAAATGAATGAATTAATGCAAACACATTTGACAAAAACAATGAATTGGAGAGCTAACTTCAACGTGAACCTTGACAATCTAGTGCTTCCACAATTCCCCGATCCAATTGCACAAAAATATAGAAAAACGTCAGGGCTCCAAGCAGTATATACAACATGCACTACAGAACAATTCACTCCCTGAAACTGAAATAGCAAACAAAATTTGTATTTAGTGTGCAGACAAGTGGCAGTTCCAAAAGTACCAGTGCTTCTTGCAGAGTACAAGTTATCATGGATGTTTAGATTCCAACTCTCCACACAATTAATGAAGCAACAAAATGAAGTTTGACAGATACATTCCACCTAGTACTAGTATAAAAAACAAATCCATATTAAGACCAATGTAGATTCCATGTCCTACATGACCAACACTAGAGTTTTACAGCATCCAATGATTTTCAATTTTATGTAGAATTAAATGATCACTAAGTGCAATAGAAGTTAAGAAGAATTACCAGAGGAAAACATCAAGTTCATCCGCAGGGTGAGACAAAATTTGGCAAATCCAATCATTTTTTCAGAAATGGTTTCTGGCAAACAAGAAGCAGCTGGTCACTTCCATTCTGAAGGTTGATTATCCTTGCTTCCCAACGTACTTGTGCAGCGAGTGTGCGAGCCATCTCTATAATTTGCATGTTATCAGAAAGAATAACCCATCCCTACCAAGCCATGTAATATGTCATGTCAATAAAGAGTTCAAGATCGTGTTCGTAGTAACACATTGTGCATATGGGGTCCTATGTAAATCAAGTTACCACATTTTCTGGTACAAAATAGTTATGACAAAAAACACACAATGATACCTCTGGACGCAGTATTCTGTCCATCTCCAAGAATAGGTTCACCATGCTGCATCTCTCTGAAGTGAGATGAGAAAGAAGTCCACTTGCGTGAAGCATATCATACGTCCGGGGGTACGTAGGGAAAGGTTCACACCTAAAGATCAATCACCAGATCACATATACGAAACCACTTATTTCATAAGAGCACTTATTGTCAAACTCAAGTTAACAAGAAAGTTAAGTACCGGAATCAAGAACAATTCTTATCCCCCCACCAGTAACAATGTTTTACTAGGACTCAGATGATCTGAAGAAATTAACTTTTTTATCCTCTTCACAACTTGCCTAGACCAAGAACAAAAAGCAACTTACCAGTCATGCACAACACCAACAAAACCTTTATCCAGTATAAGAGGAAGTGAATTAGAAACTGTAGCAGGAACAACATTCATGACCCAAACTGATTTTTTCTCTTCCAGAAGGGCAGAGTTCAACCCCCCATATTTGGTATTCATGTCCATTACATTACGAATCATGTTAAATGGAGGTAATGGATCTTCATCTCCCGGTCTCTTTGGATGATCAGAGAAAATTAGTGGTGTAAGCAAAGACCAATAGTTCTTGAGAGTTGATCTCCAGAATTCTAAGTCTACAAAATAATCTTCAGACTGAACTCCTGCTACAGTAGAGAGATGTCAGTGAAAAGACAAAGCAGTAGTACAGAAGGGTTGCAAGCAAATCATCTGAAAGTAAAATACTTTCCATTAATTTTAAGCTCCTCTGAACTCAAATCAGATCCAGAGGATCTGTTCTGTATTGCAATCCAGCGCTTGCTAGAGGTCCCACGTATACATGGTTCAAGAGGCCGATAATATGACTGAACATCATCAAACTCTTTGCATAATGGTATATCATGCTTCTTTCTACAGTGTAAGGGAACATGTCACTAAAAGAATTATGGTAGCAGACTACTTCAAGAGACCCATGGAGCAAGCCTTTAGCAGAGATAATGGTAGTTGATATAAGTAATCTTAAATAAACATTCTGTAGACAATATTATCAACTATCTTTACCTAGATGCATAGCAATTAACGTCAGCAGTTTTCTGCCAGATTAACAGCTCATCTTGCTGAGCTAGAAGCGTCCAACAGAGTTGCTGAGCCAGTTCTTCCACTGGCTTCAACATATTCCTCCTCTTCATTTTTGATGAACTTTCCTGTGACCTGCTAGGGGTCGAGGTTAACACAAAGTATCCTCCAGGTTTAAGAACACGGTCAACTTCTACGAGGAAAATTCCATCTGTTGAACATGTCAATGTTAGAGAAAAAATAAAGATACAAATTCATAAAGAAGCTAAATGTTATTAGCTAATACTCAGGAAGTAAAGACAACTCCCTAATTCATAAACATAATGGAGTTACCTTTTTCATCCCAAATGATGCCACATTGAGCACAGTGAACTATGCCATATGATAATGAAGGAAACGGAAGTTCTCTTGCAACGAAGTTGCCAATCACAGCAGGAAGGCCCCTCTCAAGAGCCAACTGAACCTGGCTACCTGTTGCCTCATATGCAGCAACGCAAACTGTCATTATATTCAGTGATGCCAAATGAGCTGCAAAGCTACCAAATCCACAATTAATGTCTAGTATAGTGCGAACCTGCGATAAAGTGATCAATATGGAGCAGCTATATTTATTATGCAACAAAAACATCAAAGTTCGTAATGGGAATCAAATAGACTTTACTACACACTAAACCATTTTCCCCCACAACCAGTGATCCCCAGAGGAGAAGAGCTCGTGTTGTGAGTGATGATAAATGGAAGACTTACACCAGCTTGAGGAAACTCGTTATCACTTCCCAAGCCAATCATCTCTGCAATTTGGCGAGAGTAGTCTTTCACACCGTCATCCTCCGAGCGGAAAGCAATTTGGTTCTCTTCTAGAAGCATTAACCTACATAATATATTGCAAAATTGAAGAAATAGAAAGACCTTAATAGTAATAATATTAACAAACTACTTGCAAAAGTTGCAGTGGTTTTCTTTAAGCAGTCCATTGTTATAGCCTAAACAGTATTTTAGCCCAAAGAGGTTCCATTTCAGTATAGTAATTGGCAAAGAGAAAGAAGTACCTTTTGGTCATACTTCCAGATGAAAGAAATTGGTTTCTGGTTATCTTCACATTTCCACTCCATATAACATCCCTGCTAGTTGGCCATTGGAAGGGAATTTTATATTCCGTAGGAGGACGAACCAAACACCTTTCTGCTTCAACTAACAGTTCACAATGCCTATCAAACTCTTCTCCTTCTTTAAACCCTGCTACCAAGTTGGATGAAACATTGTAACAAGGCACAAAATTCTCTCTTTCCTTGCCACAGAGGTCAAATTCTCTTTGTCTAGAGACACCCCTTGCCACAGACCTTAACTCTAAATAATCAACCGCCGCTTGCTCCTTAACCCTCCTATAGTTTGTGTATATGAGAGACACCGGAATATGAGGTGCCAGATCAACAATATTAGAAGAAGATGAACCTAGAACAAAAATCAGCAGAAGCAGGCTGATTAGGCACAAGAATAACCAGTTCACCGGGGATCTATGGCCAATAATGATGGATAACTTATTGAACCACGAGCTTCTCATGTCCAAATCCTTTAGCTTCCTTTGACAAACAGATTCAAAACCCAGAATTCCAAGAGCAGCAAGCAAAGAGAAAAACCACAACCTATCATAACATAACACAAGATTCTATGAAACCCTCACCATCCCTTAAAGCATTGAAACAATACCTCACACTCCTTCCCCAATAACGCAGGAATGCCAATGGATTCATCAAAACCCCAATTATGGTGCAAAAGGAGGTGCTCAAATTTCTCAATCCAAATTCCCAATTCTGAATCAAACCCAATACTTAACCAATCACATCACCTGCAACACAAATTCAAACGAGATTCACTCCATCAATCAATGCGCCCCAGCAACCACTCTGATAACAATTCATAAAAAAAAAAAAAAAAAAGAAAAAAAAACGAAAAAGGAGAAAATAGAAAAAGAAAGAAAAGAAAAAAAAACAAATAAAAACTGCAGAAGGAAGGGAAATTGAAGAAAAAGAAAAGGAAGCAAAGAA
>Ga0214542_1010811_pt1 | contig 12999 bp, 17 predicted proteins | sample CNSS1metaG_FD_160096 | JGI IMG/M metagenome (GOLD analysis project Ga0214542, IMG submission 160096) | Root nodule microbial communities from cowpea collected in UCLA plant growth center, Los Angeles, California, USA - CNSS1 | ecosystem: Host-associated > Plants > Roots > Nodule | place: USA...
ATATATATATATATATATATATATATATATATATATATATATATATATATATATATATATATATATATATATATATATATATATATATGTAGAAAGCAAGCTGCAGGGATTATAAACAATGAAGACAACTATGATGCATAAAACATTATTTAAATTTGACTCTCATTAACCTTTGTACTTGCATGCATCTCGAAAAAATGTCCATAAATATTGACAAAAGTTGGTGCCAAATTTTAAAATTTTTAAAAAAATATAACTTCTTAAAAAAAGAAATTTAGAGACAATACATAATTTTCATAATTTTCATATTGAATTTCTAACAGAAAACTAAGACTAATTCAATGTAATAACTATCTCAAAAAAATAAATAAAAACAATATATGTACGTGTATAATTGATCACATATTTAACATACAAAAAATAAACAACAGCTAGAAAATTATAGGCTCATTAAAAATAAATTTTGAAGATAATAATAAATTTTTTAAAAAAATGTTAAGTTTATTTTACGTTTCAAACGTGTTTTTTAGCTAACATTTAACTAACGTTAAAAAAAATGTGTCAAACAGTGTAAACAACTCACATACTATTCTGAAACATATTTGAAACGTTAAATAAACTTTAAAAAATTAGATAAAATAACTAGATTCACACATTTCTAAAGATGAAAAATTAAATTTATTCAAAGTTTCAAAGAAGAATAATTTCAATTTTCACAAAAAATTAAGGAATCAAAAATATATTTAACACAAAAATTAAATATATGTTTACTTTAAAATAAAATAAAAATTACATTTTCAAAAAATAATTAAATTTTTAGAATTGCATGTAACCTACTCTCTAACACATTCTAAATTACATTTTCTAACATACACTCAATTATTAATTAAAATATGTGAGATAGTTAAAAGGTTTTGCATTTAATCCTTCAAGAAGATAAGTACAGATAGGTAGGATGCTAATTTTAAAGCACAGTCACGTGCCCTATTTAGTTCCCGAAATTATATTTGAGGGGAAGATAATAATGACAATATATATCATACATGCACAAAATGTGCAATTTCGATACTTCTTTTTAATTGATTATAATTAGTTAGGTGAATCTCATCAATTTTATACTATTTAGTTTTTAATTCAACACAATCTATCTCTACAATCATGGACTGACTTGTTAATAAATAACATTATTATCACATGCATGTGGGGCAATATATAAATATATATATATATATATATATATATATATATATATATATATATATATATATATATATATATATATATATATGTATGTGTACAAATCTAAGTTTATGTTTCTATCAATCTAAGTTTATCCCTTTTCAATTATGTCATATGCCCCCACATGTTTAAAGACATGGAATATCATTATATATATAAATGTATAATAATAACAAACAATTTTTAAAATATTTGCACCAATCTAAATGTAGCATGTGAATCAATTTATAAAGCTAATATGAATAATATAGATTAAGGTTGACTATGAAGAAGGTTTTCTTTCAAGAATTTCTCTTCAATTAATTTCATCTATTTACAAGGTATCATGTGATTCTAATTACAGTGGACAGAACATGTTTACGCGTTCTTCATTAAAATATATAGAGAGATATGTAGAGATTATAAACAATGAAGACAACTATGATGCATAAAACATTATTTAAATCTGACTCTCATTACTTGGAACCTGCGAATGTCCATTAATATTGACAAAATTGGGTGCCAAATTTTAGATGTTATTTTGGGAAGACCAACTCTACAAATCAACCTTATATTTAGTATGATAAGTGCATCACCGATAGTAGTGATAAACAAGTGTATCAAACTAGATAATTTTTATAAGAGTTATAGGGGTTATATGAAATCTAGAGTTAGGTTTATGTGATTTATGCTATTGTGATGTAGACAGGCTCTTGTAAAAGGGTTTAACTAGCCCAAGTGCTTCTTAATTTATTCAATCTTTATTGTAGATAAAAAAAATTAAAGGACGTATAAAATATGTTTTAAATTTAGTAACATAGATTATTTGTTTGATAACATGCAAATGTAATGGATAACAAGATTGTTATGATCCTTGATGACTTTCATATAATGAGGTATAACTATTGAGGAATTCTCGTCCTCGCCACTATTGATGTAGGTAATAACAACAATTCATTTCTATCCAACATATTTTCAATGACAATAATAAAAGTTAATTTCATTCTACATTAATTTCATTATTATTTTATATTAACTACAAAAGTTCACAGTAACTGTCATACGGTTGTTTTTATACGTCGTATCCATTGGAGAACAAAAAAGAAAAATATAAGAACAGTAATCATTTTCATTTTGTAAAACGAAGATAAAACTAACACAGATTTTTCTTGGTTCAAAGGCTAAAGCCAAAACCAAAAGAAATTTTGAGAAAATCAGTTGGTATAACCTTAAGATAATGGACGCTTAACACTTGCATTCACTATCAAGAGATGAACAAGAATTTTACAGAGTTACTCTCCATACTTTAGTTTATATGCATATATTATCAACTTGTTCAATAAGAAATATTTATATTGCTCCACGTGCTTCCTATCATATTATATTTTGTAAAATTTAACCGTTAAATTTGAGTTTTTACTTGAAGTCATTAAATTAGAAAAAGAAAATTTTTCTTATGCTAAACCAGATAACTTTGTACATCAATGTCGGTTCCCGCCTTCAACGTTATTCTAAAATATAAACAGAACATGAATGCTTAAACCAGCTTGTATTAAATAATGGAGACAACACGTTTTACGAATTCTTCATTAAAATATATATAATAGAGTGGACTGGATTTAAAACTCTGCAGCTTGATGAGCAGCACCATTATGATGCATAAAATAACATTTGTTTAATCACGTTACAAGCATGTATCCTACAGAAATATTCTATAAATAGCCTTAACATTTGAGCACAAATCACACAATTGTCTCAACTAGTTCTATACTACCTAGTGAAGCGATTAATGGCTCATTTGGTTTTCTTTGTTTTGCTGTTTGCTGGGCAAGTGATTGGTGGATTCAGTATCCAGAAACTACCTCCATCAGACAATGGAAACACATTAACTGTTCTGAGCATTGATGGTGGTGGTATCAGAGGGATTGTTACAGCAACAGTTCTTGATCACTTAGATCAGGCTCTTAAGGTTCATTCTTATTGTTTATATACTCTGCATATATGTATTGAAATGGCATGAATGGATGAATGTTTATGTGGTTAACTTGAATTTGGTTGAGTTGCAGGGTAAGGATCCAAATGCAGATTTAGCACATTACTTTGATGTGATAGGAGGGAGTGGCACTGGTGCACTCATAACAGCCATGTTAGCCACCCCAAGCCATGATGATCCTAATCGTGGTGCCTTTACTCCTGCACAAATTGTAGACTTCTACAAACAAAATGGTCCTCATGTATTCAATTCATCTAGGTATAATATAATAGCATTGATTTTCTGAGAACATCATCAATATTAACATTTAACAGCAACTAATAATAACATGTGCTTTCCTTTGTGTTTGTGATGATGAAACAACCAACATGCAGACCTGGAGACGGTCCCAAGTACGATGGGGAGTATTTACATAACATAACTCGTGCAGTGTTGAACGATACACGACTTAGTCAAACACTCACCAATGTTGTCATCCCAACTTTCGACATCAAGACACAAAAGCCAGTCATATTCTCAACCTACAAGGTTAGCACCATATGCATATATATTATTTTTATATTTACTGACAAAAAAAAAATAATTAATATAAAAGTTTTGTTGATGCAGGTTGAGAAGTATCCCTACTTCAATGCCTTGTTGTCGGATATATGCATATCGGCTTCAGCAGCACCCACTCTTCTGCCACCTTACTATTTTAAGAATGATGGTGTTGAGTTCAATATGATTAGTGGTGCAGACTTGAGTATGTTTGAAGATAGTCTAGTTGATGGGAATCCGGTAAACTAATTTACCTATTCATTACAATTAAGTTCCATGGATACTTATACCATACATTGTATCAAGTTTAATAATACGAGGTTTAATTTCATCAGACAGGAGCAGCAATTGCTGAAATACTACGATACAATAAGTATTCCAAAATACTTGTATTGTCTTTGGGAACTGGAACACCACAAACTAGGGAGATTTATGATGTTGAAAAGGCTGCCACATGGACACCTCAGAAGTGGATTGTTCCTTTGCTTATTTTTCTCGATCGTGTATCTACCGCCATGGCAGAATACTATGAAGGTTCACTCGCCCAAAAACCTACCTTTAACTACCTTCGAATTCAGGTATATATATTTCTTTTTATTTAGTCCTCGTGATAGGTTTTCCTCTTTCTGTAACAAAGAAGAAGACAGAGACAGAATAAATAACTTTTTTTTTGTCTTTTCTTACTTGGAGTATGAATATGTTGTATTTTTCAAAGTTATACAAATACTTGCAAGAAATGAAATTATTTATTGGTTAGAATTGTTTATCTGTGTGAATAATTAACTAATCGAGTAATGAATGACAGGAATACAGCTTGGATCTTAGGCACTCTAGCATGACTAATGTTGGAAAACTAAACATGAACTCGCTTGAAACGACTGGGAAAAATCTTTTAAATGAAAAGGTTAAGGAGATAAATTTGGACACTTTCAATATAAAAGAAGGCAATGGAACAAATGCTGCGGCCCTTGACAGGTGAAGAAAAATGAACAAAATTATTTTAATTTACTCAATTATTAATTTTAGTTAAGTTTCCTTGGTTATACATCAATTTATGCTACATTTTTAGGTTCAGCTATATATAACATCTAATTCTAATTTTGTGGGGAATTTTTTTCTGTTGTTATGAAGCATTGCTGATATTTTGTTTGGAGAAAGACAGCATCGTCTGAAACAAAAATCTATGGAAAAAGGAGGAAGACCATTTCATGAAACTCTTAGGGTTCCTTCAGACAAAACTGAAGCAAATTGGGCATTTCAAAAGAGTAAAGTTATGTAATCTCATTTGTATGAGTTTGTAGTAGTTATCCATGCTTGTTGTACTCTCTATAGAATAAGGTTGAAGGCATATATAATATAAATATATTTGAGTTCTGTGCAAGAACCATGAATAATTAATATACCAACCATCTATTTTGAAAACAAGGTTATAACTCTATTTCAGTTCTTCTAATTAAGAAGTTATTGAGTTTTTTTTATTCCTTTATCTTTTCAAGATAAACACAATTCACTCTTATAAATCACCTTCTCAATTAACATAAATGACAATGAGATGCCTAATTCACTGGTTCGCAAATTTATCTTCATATATGACTCACTTATGTTTTGTTTTGTATGAGAAGTGATTCTTGACAATGTTGAGAACTTTTTCTACTTTCAATTTCTAATTTGAAGTTTAAATTATTCCTAAATTTATATATATACATATATATATATATATATATATATATATATATATATATATATAAAAATATATAAAATATAAAAAAAAAAAAAAAAATTTTTTATAAAAAAATAAATATATATAATTTATTTTTATATAATATATACAAAATAAATAATATTTTGAGATAAATTCAATTAAAAAATTTAATCTTTTAACAAAATAAAAAAAAAAGTAAAAGAAAAAATAATAATATATAAATATATATTTAAATAATTAAATTAATATAAATTAAAAACTTTAACTAATTTAACAAATGTTAACCGGAAATTCGGTTAACAATTTTTAAAAAAATGTTTTTTTAAATTAAAAGTATTAAATATTTGTATAATAATTTTTAAATATTTATATAAATGAATATAAAGTAAAATATGTTTTATTTGTTTAAATTTTAATTTTATAAAATTTATTAAATATTTAAATTAACAAAAAATTAAAAAATTTAACATAATTGTACTTATGTTAATTGCATGTGGAAATTAGATTAATTTTATTTTTTAAAATGTATTTTTAAAGGAAGAAATATTAACATAATATTTTTAAAAAAATTTACATAACTTAATATAAAATAAAATATATATTATTTTTGTTTAAATTTTAATGTAACGAATATTTAAAAAAAATATTAAATATTTAAATTAATATAAATTTAAAAATTTATATAATTTAACATATGTTAATCGGATATGAAAATCCGGTTAGAATTTTTTTTAAAATGTTTTCAGTAAATAAAAAATTAGATCTTGACATTCGTGAAAAAAATATAATATCAGGTGTCGATATTATGAAAAAACAAGTTGTTTTTAGATGTCTACATAAAAAATTAAAAAATAAATTAAAGTATCAAATATTAATATTTATAGATCTTGATATTCAAATAAAAAAAAAAACCTAGAAGTGGGGTTAAAAAGATATAAAAATATTGTTATTTTTGACTGAAAAATAAAATAAGAATTTAAACAAATTTTGGAGATACAGAAAGTGTTTTGAGGTACCAGGAGAAGCTCCCGATTTAAAAATATGTCATTGAAGCTCAAAAAAAATAATTCAATTTATTAGCAAGATCATGCCAACAACTTTCTAACTCTAAATTTCAACAACAAATGAGTCTGGAATGGAGAGAGGAACCTCGTTTTTCTTCTCTCATTTTCTGGTGAGGTTTGATGAATATTGTATGTGGAGAGTTTTTCAAAGATGGGAAAGGTACAAGAGGTATTTATATCCAGAAGGTTAGGCTCGAAAGGAAAGAGATTTGGATTTGTGAAATAGAAACTCTGAAAGAAAACTTTTTCCTGGCTGGATTACAATTCATCTCAGTTCGATATCTCGGGGATAATTTAGTTCTTTTAACCGAGGAAGATGATACAGATATGAAAAAGGTTATCGAGGAAAGCAGTGAATGGTTATCAATGGTGTTTACATCATTGCAACCATGGACGAAGGACATTGCCTCTGGACATAAAATTGTGTGGGTAAGGTGCAGAGGTATACCATTATCTTTATGGAACGAAAAGTGCTTCCCTCTTTTAACAGCAAGTGTGGGTACTTTAATCGACATTGATAAAATACAATGACCTGGGAATGACTCGGGTATGCACGCTTGAAAGTTCGCTTACCAATAGGTAGTGACACAAAGATGTATAAGAAGATGACGATTAATGGCAACTTACATAATGTGCATTTAGAAGAAGAAATTACAGTCGCTGAACCTTTACAATGCCAGTGCCATTTGCGAAGCAAGAAACGTGGCGAAAGTGTTTCGTCAAGCACATCCTCCCAAGTAGGGATGGCAATGGATCGGGTCGGGCAGGGATAGTATGATACCCGTATCCGACCCGCTAAAAAGAAATCCGCCTGTTACCCGCCCGTTTACTCGTCGGGTATCCGCTTAAAAAATATCCGCGGATATTTTTAAAACCCGCGGGTACCCGTGGATATCCGATACCCACAAATATTTAAAAAAATATGTATTTTATAAATTTTTTAATATAAAATTATAAAAATAAAATATAAATTAAATTATAATTAAATTATAATTATAATTAAATTTGACATAATAAAATATACTGTTACTTCTAATTTTAATTAAATTTAACTTAATAAAATATAAATTAAATTTTAATTTTAATTTTTTGCGGGTAACAGGTACCCGAGGGTACGGATAGTATGATACTCGTACCCGACCTGTTTATAAACGGATATTAAAATACCCGCGGATAATAAATACCGCGGGTAGTAACTATCCGTCGCGGATTATATCCGCGGGCACGGGTATTTTTTCCATCCCTACTCCCGAGGGAGGTTCATGGAATCGTCAAAGTCTGAGTGTTCAGAAATTTTTGGAAACCATAGAACTCATAAAAATTCTACCGGCGAGGATGGAACATTTCATTCACCAGAAGAGTTGAACGACAACAACAACAATCCCGATGAAAAAGGTTTGAAGAAGTCAACGAAAGTGTCAGGATCACATCAAAATAACATTAATATGGAAGGAACTGCTTCCTTTTTTCAAAAGCATTTAAAGCAGATTATTTCTTATACGAATAGAGAAATGCAAAGGACTTTAGAAGAGAGAGAAGATTGTCTTATACAAACGGTAGGATTAAAGGATGACGAAGACCAACGAGAAGATTCAATCTATGTGAAACAGGCAGATTTGAGAGCCCTACCAAGCGAGCCAAGGTGTACTACTAGTATTATCATGCCACTTTCTGGGTCGGCCCAAACAAAATAAAAAACAAAAATCGCAAGGGCCACAGAGCTGGGTGAAGCTAGAAAGGAATGCACAACCAAGGACAAATCTGGGCTGATTGAAGTAGAGAGTGAAAAGGTGAGCGATACGGTCGATAGCATCTTCCTATATCTCGCTCCAAAAGACATTCATAGTGAGAAGAATTCAAATGATAAATTAACAATAGCGGGAATCCATATGGTGCTTATCAAAGAAACAAAGTTAGATCCACAACACTTTATGAGAGAAAGGAATCTTTACGTAGGGGAATCAAGCAAGCAATATAATGGCAAATTAATATCGATAACTACAACATCATCAATGAATACCACTCAACAACGATGTCAAATAAGGTCAGCCATATACAATCTTTACAATTCAATCTCTGATACTGATATAGTTAATTGCAATAGGTTGTTTTGGATGAGGAATAGTTCTACTGAGGCAAATAGAATTTGGAATCTAGGCAAACAACTAGGGATTACATTTACAGGGGATGAAAACCAAATTCTAGAACAACTTCAAAAAATGGAAGAGAGAGATAGTAAAATTAAACGACTTAGGGAAGAAGGGAATGATGACAGTGATAAATGAACATAATTAGTCTCAACATAAGGGGCATTGGGGGACCCGCAAAATGGAGATATGTGAGAGAGATAATTAGTAAGAACGGAGTAGGAATGGTGTGTATCCACGAAACAAAAGTGGGAACAATTAATAGAGAAAAATGCTCTGCAATCTGGGGGGATGACGAATACGAATGGATAGATTCTCCAGTCGAAAACAGTGGAGGGGAATCCTTACTATTTAGGGTAAAAATCAATTCAAATATGAAAAATCAATCTCTCAAAGAGGATTCATAATAACCATTGAAAAATGGGATAAGGATAATATCCAAGTTAACATTATTAACGTGTACTCACCATGCGAAATCAATGAAGAAAGACGCATGTGGGAAGATATAATAAAATACAAGGAGGAAGTGGGTGGAAAAGTGTGGTGTATCTTAGGTGACTTTAATGCTGTGAGAAACCTAGAGGAAAGAAAGGGAGTCAATCATATAGGCATTAGTAGTAGAAGTGAAATACAAGGCTTTAATGAATTCATAGAAAGGATGGAACTAATAGATTTACCACTTGTTGGTAGGAAGTATACGTGGTATAGAAATAATGGATCTGCCAAAAGTAGGTTAGATAGGATCCTTGTAACCAGGGATTGAGAGGATGTGTGGCCAGGAAGTAAACAATATGTCTTGGATAGAGTAATATTAGATTATTGTGCTTTGCTCCTAAAATCCACACATGTAGATTGGGGCCCTATACCATTTAGAACCTTGGACGCTTGGCTTACTGTGATAGGCTTTACAGATTTTGTTGAGAAACAGTGAGATAGGTACAATGTGGTTGGGTGCGGCCTTGTAATGGTAAAGGAGAAATTAAAAAGGTTGAAACAAGATTTAAAGATTTGGAATAAAGAAGTTTTTGGGGACACCAATAAAGAAAAGCAACGTCTAATAGAGAACATAAGTGAATTGGATAAATTAGACGATCAAAGTGGATTGAATGAGGGGCAAAAGAACCAAAGGAGTACTCTCTTCGTTGAACTAAAAAAGGTTAACAATAAATTTGAATCAGTGTTGAGACAAAAATCCAGGATTAAATGGCTAGAGGCAGGCGATTTGAATACAAAATTCTTCCACCTAACAATGAATTGGAGGAAAAGAAAAAACATGATTACATGTTTGAGAATTCTAGGAGAATGGAGTGAGAATCCTCAAGAGGTTAAAGAGGGGGTAAAGGAATACTTTGAGGGTAAGTTGAGGGAAACAAGTGAGTTCAATGTAAAACTAGGAAATGTAGATTTTAACTCAATATCAAAGAAAGACAACATCATGTTGATAAAATCTTTCTCAAAAGGGGAGATTAAGAGGGCAGTATGGGAGTGTGAAGGTAACAAAAACCTGGGCCCAGACGGTTTTAACTTTAATTTTATTAAGAACTCATGGGAAATAATCAAAGGAGATATTATAAAAGTTGTTCATAACTTCCAAATTACAGGTAAGTACCCTAAAGGATGTAATGCATCCTTTATTGCACCTATACCTAAGCGAGATAACCCCCAAGGCCAAGACGAATACCGACCCATTTCCTTAGTAGGAAGCCTCTAAAAAATCATATCCAAATGCCTTTCTCTAAGGCTCAAGTTGGCTATACATAAGGTAATTGATCATACACAATCTGCATTTTTTGAGGGCAGAGGGTTGTTGGATAGTGTTTTGGTCGCAAGTGAAACTATAGATGAAGTTAGGCGTAAAAAGAAAAGTTGTGTTATAGTTAAAGTTGATTATGAGAAAGCCTATGATTCTTGGGATTTTCTATTTTACATGATGAAGAGACTAGGCTTTTGCGTAAAACGGATTCTGTGGATTAGGGAGTGCTTAGAATCATCCACAATTTCAGTGCTTGTTAATGGCAGCCCAACTCAAGAATTTTGCCCATCTAAAGGGCTACGACAGGGAGACCCTCTGGCTCCCTTTCTTTTTTTTTTATCGTAGCAGAGGGACTAGCAGATTTAGTGAGAGTGGCAACAAAGAAAAAATTGTTGGAAGGGATCAAAGTGGGAGAGAAAAACATTGAGGTGAATATGTTGCAATTTGCAGACGATACATTGTTCTTGAGCGAAGCAAAAACTCAAAACATATTGGTCATAAAAAGTATTCTTAGATGTTTTGAGTTAGTTGTAGGGCTGAAAGTAAACTTCATTAAGAGTAAGATAGGAGGTGTAGGGGTTACTGAATACTACCTTCAGAGATTTTCGAATATGTTAAACTGTGACACCATGCAACTTCTTTTTTCATATCTAGGCATGCCAATTGGGGGTAATCCTAGGAAACATTATATGTGGAAAGTTGTTGAGAAAATAAGAAAAAAATTAGCCAAATGAAAAGGAAAGCAACTCTCTTTAGCTGGTAGAACTTGCTTGCTTAAATCTGTCATCACATCTTTACCTCTTTTTTTCTTGTCTTTTTCAAAATACCAAAATCTGTGGAAAAAGAAATTAAGAGGATTCAGAGAGATTTCTTATGGGGATAGGGATGTCAAGGTAGGAAGATTGCATGGGTTAAGTGGGATAATATTTGCAAACCAAAAGAGCTTGGGGGATTAGGAGTTAAAAGTCTAAGACTATTTAATATTGCACTACTTGGAAAATGGAAATGGAGGATGCGAATTGAATGTGAAGGGCTATGAAAATCAATTTTGGACTCAAAATACGATTCATGGAGGAGTTAGATAATAGAATAGACAATAAGCTTGACTCATATTGGTGGAGGGATCTTAGGAGGGCAACAAGTGGAGAAGAATGGGGAAGTGGTTTGAAAATAATGTGGAATGGAAGATAGGAAATGGTAAAATTATTAGATTTTGTACTGATTGGTGGTTGGGACATGAGCCACTATGCAAAACGTATCCAAGGTTATACGCTAATTCAATAAATAAACAAGCTACACTTGGAGAGATTGGCAGTTGGCAAAATAACACTTGGGAGTGGAATTTGGAGTGGAGGAGACAGTGGTTTGAGTGGGAGGTAAACGAGCTAACCATCTTGAAGCAACAATTGGGAACTAAAACTCTCAAAAGGGAGAATGATGATTGTTGGGTATGGGTGACGAGGATTCACAGACCTTTACTGTTAGTTCAGTCTATAGAAAATTGTTAGACGCCACTATTTTTGAAGAAACAGTAGAGTTTGATAAATTTTGGAAAGTCAAGGCCCTTCCTTCCGCTCAACATTTTGCCTGGAAAGTTCTTTTGAACAAAGATGCTACAAAAGATAATTTGGATAGAAGGAGAATAAATATAACTGATAGTTTATGCAATATGTGTAGGTTAGTTGATGAATCCAACAGTCATTTATTTTTTACTTGTGATGTGGCCATGGGGGTGTGGAACATGTGCAACAAATGGGTGGGTGTTAACAATGTCAATCATTTCATGCCAAGACAATACTTTAATCATTTTTATCTTTTTGGTCTAGATGGTAAACAAAATAATGCATGGAAATGTATGTGGATGACAATAGTTTGGGTTATCTAGAAACAAAGAAATAACATTATTTTTAGTAATGGAACGGTCGACAATATAGAAATGTTCACTGTTGTACAATTGAAAACATGGGGATGGATAACTACTAAATTTCCAAAAGCACAATTTTCTTATTCTGATTGGTGTCTTAATCCTTTATCATGCTTAAAATCTATAAGGTAGCATGGGATTATCACAACTGTAGGCATGAAAAGTATTATTAAATTCTTAGGTATAATATATGTACGGTTCTATATTTCCACTCTACCTATCAGTGTCAAAACTTGCTCACTAAGAATTTTTTTGCTATAATTTTGTTTTTCCTTTCAAGGTAAAACTGATGGCTGACCAGTGCGATGAGCATATAAGGAAATACAGATTAAAGACATTGGTAATTGGCTGTGGTGGACATTATCTAAAGAGGAATGTTGATAGACCAATGCATACATAAACACTTGCGAGAACTAAAACATATTTGCAGACACCCGTTGACAGAACACGATGCAAAGCATAATTAGGCAGATTATTTTGTGGGGGATCCTTGTCAAGACATGATACATTACATCGGTCATACTACAATTGCTATATATAGTGTTTGATTTACAATTGGACAGTCCTTATGGATAAATACAAGTTAGGGTTTTTTTTTTTGACTTATAAATGCACTAATCATTTTGTATTGTAGGTACATTATATTATGAAAACTTTT
>Ga0214542_1010813_pt1 | contig 12990 bp, 6 predicted proteins | sample CNSS1metaG_FD_160096 | JGI IMG/M metagenome (GOLD analysis project Ga0214542, IMG submission 160096) | Root nodule microbial communities from cowpea collected in UCLA plant growth center, Los Angeles, California, USA - CNSS1 | ecosystem: Host-associated > Plants > Roots > Nodule | place: USA...
AGCTTCTTGAACATTCTTTGGTTCAATCTGTGAAACAAAGGCAACATTCATACAAAAATTATTCATATTTCTAGTGATTACCCCTTTTGAAATATCACCAATGATATTGTCTAGAGATAGTCCTCTTAGTGACTTCCAGCACTTTTCATGATCTTCAGATTGAGGAGGTGGATTCTCATTTAAATACATTTCATCAAGGGCCTCCTGAATATATTCTTCATCACCTGTAATTTGCTTATTTGACTCAAGAGGGTTCTCCTCATGGTCTACAACTTCATCAAAGACAACATGCATGGATTCTTCAACTCGTGAGAGAATATCCTAGAAATATTGCCTCATCAGCTTTAGAATCAAATTTTCCTAAATTTTCTTTTCCATTATTTAAAACAAAACATGTGCATCAAAAAATTTTAAGATGGGAAACATTTGGCTTTCTACCTTTAAATAATTCATAAGGAGTAATTTTTAAAATAGGTCTAATAAGCATTCTATTTAAAACATAACATGCAGTACTCATAGCATCAGCCCAAAAATATTTAGGAACATTATGTTCATTTAGCATTGTTCTAGCTAGTTCCTCTAAGGGCCTATTTTTCCTTTCTACAACTCCATTTTGTTGAGGTGTCCTAGGTGCGGAGAAGTTATGCAAAATTCCATTTTCATCACAAAAATTTTCAAATGACTATTTTGAAATTCCCTACCATGATCACTTCTTATAGTCTTAATTTTCAAATCTTTTTCATTTGGAACATCATAATGTTTAATATTGTATTTATTTGATGTATGCCCCTTTTTCATGCAATAAAAACAAGTAGTTATACAAGTATTTTTAGAGTGAGCAGTTCCTTTTTCTACCCACACTCTGTGAGTCCTTTTAATTTTATTTTTAGGAACATATTTGTTTCTACTTAAATTCTTTTTCTCGTAAACATGTTTTTCAAAAGATTTATTTTCTAAAGCATTTTTAAGTTGATTTTCTAAAATCATTAAATCAAACATATAGCTTTTGCAAGATGCACATTCAATTGTCTCAATTTCTCTATTTTCCAAACTTAAGATTTTATTTTTTAAAGCATTTTCTTCTTCAAGAGATTTTTCAAAATTGCTCTGTAATTCTTTAAAATCACTTTTTAATTTTTTGTGAGCAATATCTAGTTTACTAGATTTAGCAAGCAATTATTGGAAGGCATCATAAAGTGAATCATAATCATTTTCATTTTCATTGTCAAAGGAGCTTACCTCACTGTCAGAGTGATCATTATTGGCCATTAAGCAAAAGTTTGCTTCTTCCTCATCGGATCCTTCAGAGTTGGATGAACTTGAGGCATTATCTTCCCACGCTATGTATGCCTTTTTCTTATAATATTTCTTGTTTTTCTTTTCATCACTTCTTTTTGAATTTGGGCAGTCTGCTTTTACATGACCAGTTTCTCCACATCCATAACATTTAAAGTTTGAGGAGGATCCTTGATTCTCCTTCTTATTGCTCTTGAATTGATTTCTGCCTTTGGCCTTCATGAACTTTGTGAACTTCTTTATCATGAGACTAAGATTCTCATCATCATCAGAATCTTCCTCCTCTTTTTGCTTCTTTCCTTTGACAACTTCAGTTTTGAAAGCAATATTCTTCTTTCTTCCTTGATCTTCTTCATCATTCAATCTTCCCAATTCAAGCTCGTGCTCTCTCAGTTTTCCGAAGAGAGCCGCCATGGTCATTGTTGCAAGATTTTGTGACTCCGTGATGGTCGTCACCTTGGGCTGCCAAGTCCTATTCAAGGATTTAAGAATTTTTATGTTAAGTTCATCAATATCAAAGGTTTTACCTAGCCCAATGAGATGGTTGACGATGTGTGTGAACCGCTTCTGCACATCATAGATGGTTTCTCCCTGCTGCATTCGAAACATTTCATATTCTTGTACCAAGGAGTTCTTTCGAGCCCGTTTGACATCATCAGTTCCTTCATGAGTCACTCGAAGGATTTCTCACATCTCGCGTGCACTGGTGCAAACAGAAATTCTGTAGAACTCATCAAGAGTTAGAGCAGATGATATGATGTTTCTGGCTTTAACATCATATTGAGCTCGCTTATTTTCATCAGCAGTCCATTGAGCAAAAGGCTTTGGTTCCTGCACTTCATTAACAGTGTTAACAGGAACAAATGGTCCATTCAAAACAGCATCCCAAATACCCCTATCAACTGATTCTAAAAATATTTGCATTCTGACTTTCCAGAAAGGGTAGTTTTCACCAGTGAAAAGTGGAGGTCTATTGATAGACGCACCTTCAGCAAAAGTTTGGTTTGACCCTACCATTTTTGAAAAACTTGAATAACTATCAAAGCAAGCTCTGATACCAATTGTTGGTATCGCGCAGCGAAATATTTAATCTTTGGTCAAAAACCAAGAGGGGGTGTGAATTGGATTTTTATAAGTCTTAACAGGTTTTAAAATTTTTCTCAAAATTTAAATGATTAACTTAAAATCACAGTTACTTTAAATGCAAGTGCAGATAAATAAAGAGGTTAAGGCAGGAAGATGCACATTGATATTTATACTGGTTCATATCAAAGGACCCTACGTCCAGTTGTTAATCTCTTAAACAAAGAGATTAACTCAATCACTATAATAATCAGATTACAATAGATTATAAAAGAGTAAGGATTAGAAAACATCTCTCTTGAACAACCACAAGAGATGAACAAAAAGCTCCCCCTGAATCATACAGAGGATGACCAGCTTTCCTAGCAACAGCGCAACACTCAATCTTCTAAGAACTCACTTAGAAAAAGTTATCACTCACTTACACTAGGCTTTTCAAAGCTATTTTTTAAGAATCTCACAGAGCAACACTTTGCAGTCACAACACAAGAACTCTGAATCTTAAAAAGGTAATTTGAAGTTTGGAAACTGAGTTCTATTTAAAGAGATTTTCGCAGGCTGAGTTAGAAATGAAGAGTTTAGCTGAAACTGCCAAGGATAATCGATTACCCAAAATGGTAATCGATTATCTCATGTACAAATTTGAATAAATATTTTTATAACTGCCAGTGGTAATCGATTACCAGAAATGGTAATCGATTATTTCAAGTCGTTTTTCAAGAGCCAAGTTATAACTGCCAGTGATAATTGATTACCATTCGTGGTAATCGATTATCTTAAGTAGGTTTTGAAAAATAGAATTTTTTGAGTTGGTAATCGATTATTATAAGTTGGTAATCAATTACCATACTGATTTTTGCAAAAAATTGAGTTTCTCTCAGAGGAGTTGCGAGCTGGCTGTTGTTCTAACAATTTTGCACCTAACTAGAAAAAAGCACCTAACTAGAAAAAGTTTAAGTCTATTACAATAAGAATCTTTAAACATAAACTATATTGTCTTCAATATCTTCAAGTGTTTTCTTCAGCATCTTTATCATCATCAAAATCTTTTAATCAATCTTTGTCAACATATATGATATATCACTATCACTTATTCTTATTATTCCAAAGAATGTGGATTTACAAACAATCACCATTTTTATTTTCTGATGATGCATGAATTACAGTCTTCCTATATAAAATCTAATATTTGGTTAAATTAATGGACAAACCAATCATTCACACGACACTCACCAAATACTTTTTGATTTTGGCTCTTTCAAATTAGTGTGCCACTTATTCTTATGTAACATGATCATATGTTTACGATGGCAATTGAATTCAAACTCATCTATCTTGTGGTTAACCGAAGGTGATGCAAGTGCAATATTTCTATTAAAAGGTGTAAAGAGCAATGACGGATTTAGCGTCATTATTAAAAATTCTCATATTATATGGGATTTTTTTTTGTAAATATGTTAAGAAAATTTGCAAGAAAAGACTTTTTCTTGTTATTTTTTCTAGGAATCTTGATTGATAGGTAATTCCTTTTAGGGTAATTATTTCTTATAAAATTATAAAATTTGCAAGTATTTCCTTCAAAATTTGTTGTGAAAAGTGTTTTATACAAAATATTTTATAAAAAAACTGGCAGTAATTTCCTGCAATTTTTTTTTTCATAACAAAATTTATAAGTATTTTCTACAAAAAAAATCAAAACAAAATTTGTAGGAAATAGGAATTTCTTAAGTAATGTGTATTGAAGGCCTTGCCCCAATTTTTTTTATATAAATAAATTAATATATAAATAAAAAAAAATTATAATTTTAATATATTTAATAGGATTAAATATGCTTTCAACTTCTACACATGTACCTACACATTTACGTAAAATGTTAATTTGTCCATGTCTCAAACTATGATACACATATTACATGAGATTTTCCTTATAAATTTGTTAAAAAAATTTGCAAGAAATGACTTTTTTTTACTATTTTTCCTAAGAATCTTAATTGACAGGTAATTCCTTCATGAGTAATTATTTCCTACAAAATTATTAAATTCGTAAGTATTTCCTACAAAATTTGTTGTGAAAAATGTTTTATACAAAATATTTTGCAAAAAAAAAATGGCAACAATTTCCTGCAATTTTTTTTTTTGATAACAAAATTTATAAGTATTTTCTGCAAAAAAAAAATCAAAACAAAATTGACAGGAAATATGTGTTTTTTTACTAGTGATACTTTTTTATCTCTAAATTAAAAAAAAAATAGATAAAGTTATTTTAATCCAATGACATAAAATTAATTCAATGTGTTAAACGATATTCTTGGTAGACATTCAAGCTAAAAAATATTAAATGGTGTAAACAGTTTAAACACCAACCTAAAATATCTTTTGACACGTTAAAAAATTTCATTGCAGTTGAATTAAGAAGATTATATCTATTTATTTTTTAATTTCATATAAGTTAAGAGACCAAAAACATATTTAATCCTATTTAATATGTTTCACACCTTAAAAAAAATTTATATGTAGTTTGACACCCAAAATAATGTCCAAAGATCCGTGAAGATAATGTTGTAAGCTAATTCAATTAACACTAGACAATATTTTCAAAAATAACACTCTTTAATTAAAATTAAAACTACATTTTTTAAAAGTGCTTTGTGAATAAAACTTTTTATTTATAAATTTTATAATTTTTATTATGAATAGGTATTTTCGTCGATAATGAATCACTAAAATTTGTGATTAAGAAGAGGAGAAAAAAGAATAATTAAGTTATGATAATTACTAGAGGATAATTATTGACGATTTATTTTTATTCATCAGTAAAAATTATTGAAACCATTGCTTTTTTGTTGAAAATTTGTGTTTTTCAATAAAAATTTTGTTTTTCGATAAAATTTTTCTAATAGCAACAAATTTTACCGATGTGTAATTTCACTTTATTTTTTGGTTAAATATGTTTTTAGTCCTTAAACTTTGACGATAAATTGAAATTTCTCTCTATCCAAAATTTTGATATATTTTGTCCCCAAATTATAGAAATGAATGAATATAGTTTTTTAATCCAATTACGTTAAATTTTTTTGATGCATCAAAATTTTTTTCAGTTGACATTGAAGTAGAAACGTGTTATTTTTTAAATTTGAGGACCAAAATGTTAAATTTTGAAACAAAAATAAATTTCAATTTTTCATTAAAATTTAAGACTAAAACCTTATTTAACATTTTTAAGTGAAATATATTTACATAACATCTGGTCTAGAAACTTGTGTGTTCTTAACCAGTTAGGTTTGAGTGGCATCCAAATAGAAATTAAAATCAAATTTACAAAATAATTTCTCATTCTCGTATGAATGCAAAAAGATTTTTTGAAACAAAATCCTTCGGAGAGCTGAGAAGTCTTTAGTCTGTACAGTAGCAGCGAGCAAAGATTTGGTAAGTCTGAGTACCTTAGTGGACTTTGAAGTGGTGCACCAAACTGTAGAGGCAAAACTTGGTGGAGACATTAATACATGTACAAATAACAATCCATGCTCTATCCCAGCATTTTGTCAAACAAAGCTTGCGCGTTAGGTTTGGTGCATGATTTAAGTAGAACAATTGACACCATGCAATCTATATCAGGTTGAACCAGATAACAAATTGGACCTTTTTTTTACCCTCTTTTCTGAGTTGAGAATAACTTTAAACCGCAAATTAAGCTCTAGGTATGAAACCAGAAAAAGGACTTTGTCCTGCGCATTAACCGGGAGAAAACTTAGTTGAATGATTGAAACAAAAAAGTGCATTAATTGTGTATGCTTGGTCAGAAGCTAAAACTGCATTTTGCAGAGTTTGAGATTTGTGGTGGGTGTGGATGTCTTTTTGTGACCGAACACTGCAATTATTTTCTGAAAGTTTCCTGTTTCCACATTTCAAATGGGTCTTCAAATTAGGGTTGAAGTTCAAATCAATATAGGGTCAACCCATGTGCATGTGGGCACCAAAACAAGCCAATATACACATGGTGGTTCCCACTTTTTGGAGTAACGGAACAAGTTATTCAACTCTTGCCCTACGTCATCATAACATCATATACATATTTCATGTTAAAAAATTGTTCTCTCCTACACTATAGGTGGTGTTAATTTAGAGCGCACAAAAAGAAAAAAATAACTATAGCTATTGTTTTGAAAAATAATTGGTAATCATCATTATGTGTGATCTTTATTTCATTTCATTCTCCAAAGTTGTAGTAATAAAAAAAAAATGCATAGAATATTGACTTTTGCAATTTTGAGACACGATATAGATCTTATTTGTCTTTTAAACAAATATAGAGGAAGGGTTTCAAAGCTGAGAACAAGAAAAAGTAGTTCCGTTATGAAAGATGAAGAGAAGTATATTACTAATACAATAGAATAAAAGCACATGTTTCATTAATGTATTGTACTAGAGGTTTCTGCACGTATGACTTTATCATATTTTAGGAACGAATAGTTGGGAAGTTTGAAGCATTACATGTCAAAGAAAGTTTTTAAGAAAATCAAACGAATACAATTCATTGTCTGTGTAAAAAGCTGAGAAGTCTTACATTAACTTAAGATGAGTGAGGTGTAAAGAGAAAAACATACAAATTTATTGTATGTTTTCTATATATGGTCAACTTATTGGTTTCATATCACCCATGTTAAATATTGGCCTTTTCTAATACGTCCACTCAAGAAACTCAACAAATGACACTCTATCTATGAAAAGTGTGAGTATCATGTCTCTTATATAAATTAACTCATTAGATCCATATCTCTTCTCTCTTTAGTACATCCACTGGGAAGCCAAAAATAATTATGAACAATGACTAGATTTGGAGCTTTGTTGTCAAATTTCAAAATTCCTACTATATTGTGTCTCCGCAAGAAATCATCTATACCTTCTTAGTTTGTTCCCCACGACCTCGAGCAAAAAGAAATAATATCCTTTATACATTGAATATGTTACATGACACAGACCTTCATTCATTTCTAAAGGACTGTATACCTATTAATTTTTAAATTTAAGAATCAAAATATATTAAAATTTCGGACATTAAATTTTAATTTATATAAAAGTATAAGGATTAAAATTTTTTAGATCTTTTTATTAAAAAGACTTTAAAATTTCCCATTAAATCATTGGTTAATAAAAAGAACGTACATAACAAAAGTTTGTATTTTTTTTTGTTTTACTTAGAACTATGTAATTGAGCATATATATATATATATATATATATATATATATATATATATATAAATATATACATAAAAAATATAAATATATATATTTTTTTTTTTTTTTTTTTAAACAAAAATAAATATAAAAAAAAATTTTTTTTTTTTTTTTTTTTATATATATATATATATAAATGAATATATATATATATATATATATATATATATATATATATATGATAATGGCCACATAAACAAAATTTGACCATATATAATATTTTGATGATTTTTAATTAAACAAAACTACATTTAATATTGGTGTTGTTGCATCCACTATATTGCAAGTATGTAAAATTACAATTATAATAATTCATATATTAAACACAAATTTTATACATTAATTCTTTTTAAATTATACTTTTTTTTTATAAAAATATCTATATACGTTTTATTTTATTTTTTGATAAGAAAATGTCTAAGTTGTAATTTATATAAACATAATGTTATTTTTTTATATATTCAAAGTTATGAAGCGGCATTATAAATGAAATATTATAAAATGTTGATGTTAATATTTATAATTAAACATTATTTTTAATAATAAATAAAAATTATTTATTTATGTTATATTCAAAAGTAATATTTTATAATTAATTTTTTTAAATTTTTTTTCCTATTATTTTTTTTATAAACTGTACATATTGGATAGATGGAACATCTCAAACTCCCGAATATGTCTCGAACTAGAGAGTCGAGTATACTCCAACCCATGAAACATTGCATGGCAGCGATCAAGAGGAGTATAATATATCCTAACAAGAGAAGTGTACATTATTAAGTGATGCTAGTAAATGGGAGAGGATACCTTGACCTTACGTAACACAGATGAAGGGCGAGGCAATGACAACTCCAACCTTGTATTTGGATGAAGCATTTCAACGATTTTAAGAAATTGAAATGCATTGCATTTGAAATTCTTGTAATTGAATTCTCTTCATTCTCTAAATAATATGTTTGGATAGAGTAATTGGAATATCTTACATTTCAATTTCTTATTTGGATAAAATAATTGAATTACTCTTATAGATAAAATTTCATTTTAATAATATTTATTTTTATATATAAATTTTGAAATTAAATTTAACAAATATAATTGTCAACTTAAAATATTTAAATTTGGTCAAATTTTGATCGAGCTGACTCGGCCAAATTCAACCAAATTTTGGCCAGTGTAAATGCATTCCAATTTGGCCAAATTTAGGTCGGAGCCAACTCGGTCACATTCAGCCAAATTTCAGTCGGTGCTGACTCAATAAATTTTCCAAAATTTCGGTCGAAGTCAACTCGACCTTGGACAAGTTTAAGACTATGTCTTCTCGGCCATGCTCGTTTGAGTCGTCGGGCTGGTCGGGCCGTCTGCATCATTAGGCCGGTCGGGCACATCAAGGTTGTCGATTTTACTTGACTCGTCTAAGTTGTTGGGTCGGCCTAACTTGTCTAGGTCGTCGGCCCAACCCGTATTGGCCATCGGCCCGTTTAGGTAGTTGGCCCAACCCGACCCATCTGGGTGGTCGAGCTCTTTTGGTCAAGCCCGTTTGGATCGTTAGACCTATTTGGGTCGTCGACTTGGCCCAACCTGTTGTGGTCGTCAGGCCCCAAATCATGTTAGTCATCAGGCCCGCTCGACTAGTCTTGGTTATCGGGCCCGCTTGACCCGTTTGGGTTGTTAGGCTCGTTTGGCCCATGTGGACCTTCAAGCTCGCCTGACCCGTCTAGGTCGTCGGGCCTGTTTAGGACATCTGGTCCACTTGACCCGTCTAGGTTGTCGGGTCTGTTTTGGTAGTCGGGCCCGCTAGACCCGTCTTGATCGTTGGCTCGCCTAATTTGTCTATGTCGTCGGACCTACCAAGCCTGTCTAGATCGTCAGGCCGGTTCGACCCATGTATATCGTCAGGCTGACCCGACCCGTCTAGGTCATCTGGGACAAATTGACACCTCTACTTTTGAACAATGAGGAATTTCACAAATTGTGGAATTTGATTTTCCTTCCTTTTTGAGTGAATTTTAAATTCTACTATTTTAGTAATTTGAAATACCTTTTTAAAATTCCGCAATTTTAATTTCCTTTTAATTTCTTTATCCAAACAAGTCATTTACTTAAAATAAATTCAAATTCTCCAAATAAATGAATTACTATCTTAAATTGTCTCATCCAAAGTAGTGAGTATTTCTACACTAAAATACAGGAAAAGTTAGTTGATAGTACATGTCCTCGTTGCAAATTAAAAGATAAGAGAGGAATTTTGGCTAATAAAATTTGATTAGGGAGATCTCAGTTATCTTACACGTCTCGATGTAAATGTGATAATATATATATATATATATATATATATATATATATATATATATATATATATATATATATATATACTTATTTATTTATCCCATGATTAGCATATGACGTAGTGCTGATCTCAATATGTATGCATATATTTCATATATTTCATGTTAACTTAATTTGTGTCTTAAATATGTAGCAAAATAGGAAATGAAAACTGTTAACAAAAGTAACTTTATTCCTACATACAAAATATGGAGGTTTTTCTTCGAAATATTCGATAAAAAGAATTAATTAAGTTGAAAGTATTAAATTTAGTAAGAATAAGAAAAATATTTATAAAAATTCATAAAAGTTATTGCTTAATATTTTTTATTAAGGATGGTATTATAGTGTTATGAGTTTGTTTATATTTTACTGGTGTTGATTTTTATTTTTTTCGTTTTTCTTAAACAATCTAACAAGTGGTATTAAAATTGTTGGATTTGTTTTTGTGATTCGTAAACAAGTAAAATATGAAGTGAATGAAAAATGATAAATTTATAGAATTTTTGAATGAATATTTTTTGAACAGGAATTTGAAACAAATATATCTAGTAAATAAAGATATAAATACAAGTCACCACTAGAGAGGGGATTAAAAGTCAAATCAGTTTGAAAATTTCCAACTTTTAATCAAATCAATTTGATTGAAAATCAGTGTATTTGAATCAACATATTCTAGAAAATAAATAAAATATATATAATCTTGTTAAAAAATACTTATTTATAAAATAAACAACATTTTCACATTGTAATTGTTTTATAATTGTATAATTATATCATTGAACTTCATATATAATAATTAATGATAAAAGTCATTTGATTTAGATTAATTTAATTATAAAATCATTTGATTGATTTAGTTTAAGTTAAATCTAATTAAACTAAACATTTAAACAAGTTTAATTAACTCGGTTGTAATTATCTATTCCTTAACCAAGCAAAATGTGGAAGAAAGAACAAGATTTCGATTAAAGAAAGACTTCAGCTTTAGGAGATAAAAATTAAACACAATCATTTTGGATATCTAGAGAATAGGGGTGCCACCAAAAACATAGTTTAATTTAAAGTAGAAAGTGAAAGATGTGCATAAATAATAAAAAGCATAATTTAGTTATTGATTTAACTATTTTGTCAACTCTCCTTTTCCTACTCACAATCCTTTTATACGATCTATCTTTGTTGTCGGTTTAGGGCTTTCAGCTGAAACTTCTTATCATGGTCAATTTCAATTTCAATGAAAATGATACCCTTTGCTTTTTGCAAGGTGAAATTATATTATGAACCATGAGAGAGAAGAGTATGAAAAGTGATTTAAATTTTTTATTTTCTAATTTATTTACAATTTTTTTTTATGAACACACGTGATAGCATGTACTTTGATGAATTAAAATGAGAATTTTCAAAATCTAGTTGTTAAAGTTGAGTAGTTTGCTAGAAGTTTCTCAATTTCTTCAAATTATAAAAGAACATGCGTACTTATATCAGGAAAATTTATAAATATATAACTAAAATATTCAGATTAATAATAATACTATCCAAAGAAAATGATTTAAATTTTGAAGAAAAGTTCAAATTGACAAATGTTATTTTTCAGGGTAGGGTAAATTATATTTCACTTTTCTTTTAACTTGGAACTTTCTTGGTTTGTCCCAAATGAACTTTTTTGTGGCACTTAACCTTTATTCTACTTTTGAATAAACTCTAAGTTAGAAGTTTTCCATCAATGATATATATATATATATATATATATATATGTCTTCATTAGCATCAATTTGATTATATCTAATGTGTAAGTTTAAACTTTTTGGATGGATGAAATTAGAGATATGTCAAAATGAATTCCAACACGTAAGTCAATCCAGTTCACTAAGGTTTGATTCAGGTTGGGTTAAGAAAAATTAACCGTTTCAAAAGTGATTGAACTAACCTAGCTCACTTAACCCACCAAAAATTTTTTACAATTTTTTTCAAATTTTTTTATTATAACTATTTACTACTTCTAATTGTATTTATAATTATATAGATTCATAATTTCATATTTTTAAATGCTAGAATGTTGTTAAATAATATTTGAATAGTTTGAATGTTTAATTAATTTGTTTGTCAAGTTATATATGTTGATACTTCAATCTTAATCTTTAACTATTATCTTTATAATAATATTTCAAGGATTAGGTGAACATTTTGATTCCACTATTATAAAAAATAAATTAAGTCAATTCATTCTCATTGTAATATAATAAATATATAAAATAAATTGTAAAAAAAAAATAACATTCATAAGTGAACCAACCCACTGGTGAGTTGAATCAGGTGGTAAATTTTCTAGCACATTAAAAAGTGAGCTGGATTGAGCTGACAATTTTTTAACTCAACATGTAGTGAACCAATCTGTATTAGTCAGGTTAACTCACTCTCCCTTAGGTGGAATCTGTAACGCCCCATTTAATTTAATACATAAAATTAAAGGAAACGTCACACAGAGATAATCAACTATGCAGTCCTGGGGTTCATAACATCACCCCTACAAAACCAGGCACACCACGATGCCAACAAAAGCAGGATAACAAATTTAACTAAGGGTTTACAATCCAAAGACAACGAGTACAAGGGCCTTAGCCCTAAAGAAAGCATGACAGAAAGAAGCGTGAGATCTAGCCCAGATGGCTAAGCTGCTGGATCACCGTTCCCTTACTGACCACGAGAACCTCGCCCATCTGCTCCCATCAACCAAGTCGATGATCATCGCAAGAAAGAACAGCCACATACAATCACAACCATGCAATAAAACGGGTAAGCTAGAGCCGAACAACACATTCAACATGCAATCAAATATATTTTCATCATCTCATCCACATAGCAACCAAACGTGTTATGACTCTTCATTCAATACACTACGACTCGACTCGACTCATCCGGATACATATAACTCGGTCGGATTCAGCGGATGCTTGCACTTGTGTGGATACCTCTGCTCGAACCTGAGCTGCTCGATCCCTGAGCTTTGTAATACAAGTGTTATGATGAATCAAAATCTCTCCCACCACAAGG
>Ga0214542_1010814_pt1 | contig 12989 bp, 5 predicted proteins | sample CNSS1metaG_FD_160096 | JGI IMG/M metagenome (GOLD analysis project Ga0214542, IMG submission 160096) | Root nodule microbial communities from cowpea collected in UCLA plant growth center, Los Angeles, California, USA - CNSS1 | ecosystem: Host-associated > Plants > Roots > Nodule | place: USA...
TATTCATTAGTTTAAATTAGTCACTAATTACGCAATTAATTAGTATACACGAGTCTCTTGGGAAACGATATCCCGGTCTTACCGGTTACTACTTGCGCGACTTGGTACACTTGCCAAAGTCTTAACACAAAGCCAAATCAATACTAAACTATCAACAAGTCAACCCATGTTTTTTGCTAACCACACACAATTCAAGTATTATATCATACGAAATGTGGCCCAACATATTATTAAAATAATAATAGCTAAATAACACACAATTGGCATACTTATGACTTGAACTCAAGTCCACTCACACAATCAAAATACTCTCAACCACATGAGCTAATACTTTTCCACATCATATACAACAGAATTTAATGTCATAAATGCACCACCTACTCGCATTTATTAATTATTTATTTATTTAATTAAATTCTGCGGATCTTACAATTATAGTGATGATTGTGTGTTGCAGAATTCGAAGTCTTGAATATGGAGATCTTTTAGTTCATATGATCATTCCCACATAGAAGGGGATGAGCAATTCAACAAGCGGATTAACATTAATTAATGTGTTTTGTAGTTTTCCTTTTGAACTCATTACATAAATAGATTTAAAATTTAAAATTAAATAATTAATATATATTTATTACAAAAAATTCATAAATAATGATCAAAGTGATAAAAAGTAATATGTTTAGAGACCAATTTAAAAATTAATTTCCTAATTAAAAGATAATTTTTTTAATTGAAATTTTTATATCTAATGTTAATGATGAATTTAAAAACTAATTCATAATAAAATAATTTTCGTTAAAAATTATAATTTTATATTCATAATAAAAAATTACTAATAACTTTTAATTTATAATTTAGAATCCAAATCGGTTATTATAACAAATAATTAATTTTAATCACTAAAATTAATCTCTATAATAATTGATTATTTTTAGTTAGTAAAATTGATCATAATTTAAAAATTTTCTTTCGATGATTAAACTATTAAATAATGTTATTTATGTAATATATTAATGTATGCATTGTATTATTTAACTGCCACTATATTGCATGAAATTAATACATGCAATGCGAATCTTCAACCAACATTTAGGGGTGTTAAAAATTTGGTTAAATTACTTTTTTGATCCATTTTTCTGTTTGAAAATATCAAGCTGGTTCTTTAATATTTTTTGGTCTCGATTTTTAAAAAATTATACAATTTGGTCCTTTTTATTAAATTTATTAAGGTGGAACAAGAATTTTTTTTATCAAAATTGATACTAGGATTATGTCAATATTACACCAACCAAAAAAACTATCATTATTTACAACTTTAATTTTGATAAAAAAATATTGACTTGATTCAAGAAATTTAATAAAAAATGACCAAATTGCATCATTTATTAAAAAATCGAGACTAAGTTCAGACTAAAAATCACAAGACCAACTTTATATTTTTGAAGGAAAATAAAAACTAAAAGAGTAATTCCAATTTTTTATATAAACTAGTAAAAACATTGTGTTTAAGGTTTTTGATGAAAATAAAAAAATAAAACTATAATTATTTTTACTATTATAATTATAAAATTAAATATAAAATTTTTAATAGTTTTATAATAATTAACTTTTATTTATAATAATTAATTTTTAAAAATAATAAAATAAAAAAATGGTTAAATTAAAAAAATCACTTAAAAAGATAATATTAATAAAATAATTATTTTTATTTAAAAAAATACTTAAAAAGTAAAATTGAAAAATAAATATAAACAATAAAAAGAAAATTCTTTACATATAGATATAAATGTATAAATTTTATTTAAAATATTAAATGTTAAAATATATTAAAAAATTTAATTTCTAAAAAATATATTTAAAAGTATATAAATATAAAAAAAAAAAGAGCCGTAGGCCTTTATCATAACTATAGTCCGCCGCTGAATACATGCATTATAATCTTAATATGTAACCATTGTCACGCATTCAATTATTTGCGTAATATATTAATATATGCATTAGTGTAATCTATCATATGAAATTAATTTAGTAAAACTTTACTGCTAACATTCCAAAGTACTCTTTAAGTTCTATATATGTCAATTTATCTATTTATGTATTTATTTATTTATATATTTATTGTTATATTAATATATACAGAAAAAAATTTTAAAATTAATTATTTTAGTTACAAATTTGAAGATGAATCGTAATATTATTCAAAATACAAACTACTTTAATAATTAATCATTTTTATTTTATTAATTATTTAAATTAACCATTATAATAACTAATTATTTTTAATCATTAAAATTAATCATTATAATAACTCATTATTTTTTTAGTCACTAACATTAAATATTATTTAGAAAATATATTAATGTACGCATTGTATTATTTAAGCGGTATCATTAAATATATTGCGAGAAAATAACGTAAATAATCATAATTACGCATTCAATTATTTGCATAATACATTAATATATGCATTAATTTAATCTATTATATGAAATTTATATACTAAAACTTTACTGCTAACATTCCAAAGTAGTCTTTAGGTTCTATATATGTCGATTTATCTATTTATGTATGTATTTATTATATATATATATATATATATATATATATATATATATATATATATATATATATATATATATATATTCGAAAGAAAAATATATTTAATTTTTCAAATATCCATAAAGAACTCTTAACATGTAAAATATATATTCTCTTATTAACCACGATTATAATAAAATAAATTAATTAAGCTTCGAGTCTTTCATAGATTATATAAACACATTAAAGATAAATTATTATTTTGAACATAAAGACGAGAGTAAAGCACATTGAATAAAGTTTTGCACTATTAATTATATCCTCTATTAGATAAATACATATACTAATATATTACATAAATAAATACATAAATTATGGTTATGGATGTTGCTTTAATATATTAATGTTTGTATTAATTTCGAGTAATATATCATAAATAATATAATGCAAACAGTAATACATTACATAAATGACAGTGTCTAATAATTAAATACACATATTAATACATTTTCTTCTCTTTTAAATCTAATTAAATTATCAATTAAAAAAGAAAATTACTAAAAATTTGTATTGATGTTAATCCCCTTTCATCGAACTACATATCTCCTATTTTTCATCTATATAAAGCCTAGACTCAGAGATTCCTCAATTCAACAATACAAATAATACTTTTAGCTTATCTCTGAATATTTAGAGATGGGACAAATAGGCAACACCATGGCCAAATGAAGATGACCAAAACGCAAATACTTAATCTTCTGAGAGTGACGAGATTAATCTGAAAATCAAATTGAGGAAGTACCAAAGGTATTATATTTATTATATATACATTTAATTCTTTTATTATTGTTTGTTTGTTGTTTTATATTTAGTTATTAAACTAAACAATATTTCGTTTGCAGAACATTACGTAGATAGGAGAATGAGTTATTTCATCTTTAGAATGAAATGCAAATTCAATTGAAGATGGGAGAGACCTACGATGGAAAGGATTAAATGAGAATAAGAGAATATTCATTGATGATTTGTCAATACACATTTGATTTTAACTTATCAAATCTTGAGGCATCGTGAGGTGGAAAAAAATTATTTAAAATATCGAGGGTTACTATAGAATCGAAGGTTAATAAAATGAATTATACCCAGACAATTGAAAACCAAACCTTTTATGTGATTTAATTGATCGAAAGTCTAATATGTGACGATTAGTCGATCGAAAGTCAAGCCTTACAAAGAAAGGGAACAAAGGGTCACAACGCATTATATTTTACAAAGACGGCGTAAGTGAACGACAATAATGCCTTCAGAAAGTATTAGGAATTTTTTTATGTCTTCTAAATTTTACTATCATAAACCGGAAAGAATTATATTCTACATAGAAGGTCAATTTCAATTAAGTGCTTCTTTATGAGATGAATGTCATAAAATAATCATGTTACTCATGACTTGTAAAGAGCAAGTTATTTATCATTTTTGTTTAGAGCGTAAATCAAAGAAGAAAGTACATCAACATGAACTATCAATCAAAATTAAAAAGCAAATTGAGGGAGGAGTAAAAGTAACAACTGTTCTCAAAACTAAGTGCGTACCAACTACTCGAGCCACATGGACCCGATAATGGTAGTTCTAGGGTAGTTATGTGCAGTTTGTTCAAATTTGAAATTCAAATATTGTAATTGTCCAAAGAGGATTAGAGAATATAAAATAGGTTTATTTTTTGTATTTTACAAGATCGACAAATTGTGGAACAATTGTTAAGATATTGACAAATGTACAAAATCATACAAGTAATAAAGTGAAAAGTCAAAATATCACTTTTCCAAAAAATATTTGCAACACTCGACAACTTTCTGCAATTCACAATTCAATTAAACAACAACAAAAAAATTGTCTTTTTATCAAATAATTCATGAAAGTTCAATCATTGGATCATTAACAAGTGAAATCTTGCATTAAGTTCAAGAGTTCTTAAAATTATTATTGAAGAAAATTTAATCCCAACCAGTGTTAATTGTTGTAATTTGGTCACCACTTTCATTTATTTCTGTTAAAAATTTCTTCACTTTCCTTGATAATTTATTTTTCTACAATTACTCTAGTCTTCATACTAGTTTACCACATTCTCGTCGATCATCACATCCACCTTTTGAATTCAATCATCTTTATTTTTCACTTCACCCATTGTTTTTACATTCATATTCACCGAAAAATAAAAAAACGAACAAAAATATTAACTTGTGAGGCAAGTGATTCTCGTGGAAGTCTACATAAGTAAACAATTGAGTTCATTGAACATGTAGGTGAAACTCATACATAGGATTAATAATTTGCACATCAAACTAAGTTTTTGCATCGACACTTAAACTTGAAAACACTCCGGTTGAGATTGAAAAATTAGTGTATTAAAGAACTTAAATCAGAATAGTTTAGTTGTCACAGAAATTAAGAAATCACTCGAGACTAAATTCCCGATAAACATCAATGTAATACTACATTTCATAGTAATTATTCGAGAAACATTAATGTAATACTACATTTCATAGTAATTATCATCTCATGGGATAACACTCTCTCCCACTTTTGTATCAAATAGTTTAAATAACATAAATTGCAATCATGAAATGCTTTTGAAATATTAATTAAACTTAAAAAAATTGATTAAAATAAATAAATTCATGCATATCTAAAGAGGAAGGATTAAATTGATCCAAAGTTGCTAAGAGATATTAATTCCAATTTTTACTAAAAGTTAAAGAACCAAAAACATATTTATCTAATTTTTTTATTATTAAAGAATATATAAATTTATAATAAAGTATTTAGGTTTTTTTTTACCCTTTTACATAATATAGATCATGTTTATATGAGATTCACTAAGTTCACCACAAGGTGGATCTTGAGAAAATATACTGGGGTGTCAAAAATTTTCGTTTATAAACTTTATGTAACTTTGAAGAGGTGAAAGATATGAAATTTAATAAAATTAATAAAACATTATTTTATTTACATACTAATTTTTTGTTTATGTATAAAAGATTTGTGAGGGTCAACACCCCTATTTAACATTTACACAAGACCATATATGATACATGTGAAATGGATGTAAAATAGTACCGTTATCCATATGAATTTGCCTCTTTGTGTGAATGTCCATCTTTGCCCCATTCCATTCTGCATTACACTACTTTGTCTATAAAGTTGAAAACTTGAGTATTGGATTAGAATAAAATAAAATGTTTGAACAATATTTTATTATACTTTTATTTTAATAATATTTTCTAAAAATAATTAAATACAAGAATTTATTTTGTAGAGTAAGTGCTTACAACAAAAAGAATATGTAAATTTCAATTATTGATGAGTTGGTAAGCTTGATAATGGTAGGATAGATTATATCTTTGAACAGGAGTTGAGAGACTCTTATAATCTCATCTTATTTATAAAATTATATTTTGTTAATAAAAAAAAATTTATATTCAGAAAAAATGATGTTCAGAAAAAACCATTAAGGTAATCTTCAAAGGAAGATTTTTTTTTTTTTTAAAGACTAAACTCTATTTTCTGATAAGCAGATTTTAGACGAAATCATCTTTTAGACGATTAGACTTACAACAATTTTACGAAAGTATAACAAAAAGAATATTACGGCTAATAAAAAAAACTGATGAATAATTAGAATAGTTTTATTTTCATCTGATATTTCATATAATATCATTTTTTGAGGAGAAAAATTTTAACATATAGTTTTATGTATATGTTTTATATTTTTTAGATGTGAAATAAAATTTGTTAGAGTATTGTCTGGAGATAAAATTATAATATTACATTCATAACTGAAATCACACTTTCACACTTTTTCTTCTTCTTACATCATATCAAATGTAGCATTACATTGAGAGGACAAAATCACATAAATGTTTCTCTTATTCTCCTATAACAATCCTTTCCACATAAACCTCTCTGCAATTTTGAATTGGCATTTTTCATCCTAAAGATAAAGAAGCTGATTCTATAATTCCCACCATGAAGCTTTTCCAGCAAAATACATTCATAAATGAACGATGAGACATGAATCTCATTCAATGTTCACTTTATAAATTTCCAATCTGAAGTTGGAGCTCCTGATATTTGGGAAATTACATCAAGAAATGGGAAAATGCCACGCTCACAACTCATGATCCTGTCATTTATATAAAAAAAAAAAAGCTTCTGTTAGAAAATAGAATCAACAATTTCAAGGCAAAGATTATCCGGCACATCTCTAATAGAGTAAATTTTAAGTCTAACTTAATTCCACAAAACGAGCTTGTGAGATAAAGTTTGGACCACTATATACTATGAAACAGAAAATGTGTTACAAGTTCTACCACATCAACTAAAAATAAGATAATTTCATAGTATATAAATAGTGCAAATCTCTTTTTACAAGTTAATTTTGTAGAATTGACTTAGATTTAAAATTTACTTTAGATTTAAAATTTACTTCTTAATAATAACATGTATGTTTTTTGATAGAGAATGTATCACTAAAAGTAAACGAAATGTTTTTTAATTTGAATAACTAAATAAAACACAACAATGAAAAAAGTGGGATCTAATTAATCAAAACTTATTATATATACGATACCTTTGGTAAACTTCCTTGATTTGATTTTAGATAATTTCATCACTCTTTCAAAACTTTATGTCTCTTCCTCATTTCTCTAAACTCTAATTATTTGGAGACTAAGAAAATATTACGTTTGTCAATGATTAAACTTCGACAATTTCAATGAGAAAACTATGTGAATATTCCCCTTTATATAGATGAAAGAAAGGAGATGATTAGTTTAACGAAAGAGGATTAATTAATGAATGCATTTGATTAATAAATAATGTCATTAATGTAATAAATTAATGCATGCGTTATAATATTTATGCAATATCATTAAATATGTTACACCAAATTAATGTATATATTAATGTAACATAAATAACCGTAACATATTTATTTATTTAATTGCTTAAAATATTAATATATGTAAAAATTTAGTTTATTAATTATATGCTAAAATTTTAGCCAGGTATTATCATTTTTTATTATATTTATTTTTATATTTTATTATTTTTTTTAATATTTAAAGATTTATTAATTTTGGAAAGATAAATATTTGATTTTTATTTGTGAAATATTGTGTAGATAGGTGGAAATCGATCATAGAAGATTGAAGAATATATCAAAGATTATCATTTAAGTAAAAAATTTTCAAGTACATTTTTCAGGCTTAGTCTGGTTCGACACATTTACCCACAGAGTCATCTTAAATTTCCTAGTAAGAGAAGTTTAGTCACCCAACGACTCTAGTTCGCCTAGTGGATGATGAGTTACAAAAATCATTAAATAGAAGACATCATAGAGTTAGAAAATAATCTTTTGGGGAATAGGAACTAACCCTAAGAAAAGTGGCAAAGGCGCATTTTGAGGCTAGAGCCACTCATCGTCACCATTATTTTCACCATCTATTCCATTTTTTAGTGCTCTGAATATCTAAGAGTAACTAACTCCCTTATTTATCTTTACTCCATGTCATTTCTACTATTCAACATACTTCTTTTCCGTTACTCTAGTGTTTTATTCTTGTTCTTAACTTGATGATTATTGATTGCATTTTCTTTTATTTGATTATTGGGAAAATAATTTAGAACCTTGATTATAATAGAACAACTAATAGATTTTGCTTTTATACATATATTTTTATCAATTAGTCAATTTAAACACCTGAACTTAATGCGAAATTTTGATAAAAATATTTAAGAGATTATAATTTTTATTAATAAGGTTTAGACTTGCCTCTAAGGAATTAAGACTTGTTTGCTTGTGGTGTAATTACTAGAGTAAAAATTTGAAGTATATTGTTTAGTGTTTATACATTAAATTTGAACATGAAATCCAACCCTGATGAAGTCTCTACCACGGATAATTTTATAAATTTACTTACTTTCTAGAAATTAGAATTATCTTATACAAATCAATACTTTTCATTACTTTACAGTTCTTAACCTTAATAAGTAAATTTGAAGTATATTGTTTAGTGTTTTTACATTGAATCGGAACATAAAATCCACCCTAGTGAAGTCTCTCTACCGTGGTTAATTTTATGCATTTACTTGCTTTCTAGAAATTACAATTATCTTATACAAATCAATGCTTTTCTTACTTCAAAATTCTTAGCCTTAATCAATAAATAAACATAGTTCTTTTGAATAAACGCGAGTCTCTTAGGAAAACGACATTTGGACTTTACACTTATGCGATTTCGTACACTTGTCAATATCATAACATTGTCTCTCTCTTTCTCTTTCTCAATCACTTTTTCCTTTTCTTTCTCTTTCTTTTTCTCTCTAACTTTTATCTTATAACATGAAATATTATCTTTTAAAAATTTTGGGTCACTTGTATATTATTGAAATGTGTTAGGGTTTTAGTTAGTCAAAATTATAAATCAAAATTATAAAGGGCATGTCAATATTAAGTTTATGACTAAGGACATAATTATTGTGAAAGATTGTTGTTTAGATATCTAAAGTAATATTCTAATTTGATAAGGGACCGAATTATAATTATTAAAATCTGGAATGTGTAGAGAAGGAAAAAAAATATGTATTGTATTAGGTGTTTTCTCCTTTTCCCCATAAGGAGATATGACCAAAGCTTATGGTTAAGCACAATTACTTTATGTTAAAATTTTCCTCCAATTAATATCAGAGCCAACATATACTCTATTCATGAGTGATTTTGAAATTTGGATTTCTTACTCATATCAACATTATATGAATACGCATATAGCGTGACTTCAAATTGGTGGTTTACAAATTCATGATGAAACTCATTTTGAAAATTTTTATATTATTATTATTTTTTCTTTGGATTTGATACATAAAAGTTTAAATTTTGGTAGTTTAGCATTTTAAATGAGGTAATTGAATCAAGAAGTCACCAAAGTGACCTCTCTTTCTTGAGTAGATTGTTCATGAGAAATGAGAAATGTTTTGTGTTTATGTTTATCAATGCGAGTATTGATCGGTCCAAAGGAAGATTAAACCTTGCTATATTGTATACACACCTATGATGGTAAATGTAAATGTGTGATAATTGTGAGGTCTTGCATGTCAATGATAAACGATTCAAATATAGGTTTGTTGTTGGACATGTTTTATTATCAATGTTTGATCATTACAATAAGATACCCCATCACAATTAATATTACTGTCTGAAGTCTTGATATTGATGGTTCATTGGGTATCTTAAGATGGATTATGCCAATTATTTGAACATATTGATGATTGAATTTTGTTCATGAAGTGAGAATAGTTCTATTATTTATTTTGTTCTCAATTCAATTATTATTGTTTCAATGTCTGTTAATTTGGTTTTGGTTCTTAAAACAACAAATTTTAAAGATTAGAAAGAGAACATGAAAATTATTCTTGACTACATAGATTTTGACCTTGTGTTAAGGATTAACAATTTGCTATCTCTAGTACCAATTAATAAGGGAGATTATGAGAAATGGGAGCTCACAAATTACATCAATGATCATTAAGCATGACATTCATTAAACTTTAAGAGATATTATCTATGAGAAGATAACAAATACCAAAGATTTTCTTATTGATATCGAAAAGTATTTTGTAAGAAGACAATAAGACAAAAATAAGTGTTCTTCTTCGTAGCTTGATTTCCAATTTCAGATATTCATAAATGAACAACTCTATTTCAGCACTCTGACACTTATGCGTCGTGAGCCCCATGAAGTTCCCTTTACAAATTCCAATCCAAGGTGGAGCTCCAGATATCGAGGGAATCAGTTAGAGAAAAAAGGAAAATGTGACATTGTCAACTTTGTCAACAAAATTATTCCCTTTCCTAACTAATGTCCCACATCTTGATACTATCATTCATAAAAAAGGTTTTTGTTAGAAAATAGAATCAATTTAAAGACAAAGATTATCCAACAGTAATTCATATATGTTAAGTTTCATATGTTTTAAGAAGATAATCTCCATTTATATGTATTCTTTTTTAGATAAAATCTTGTGAAAAGTACACAATATATGTATCAAAAAAAATGCAAACAGTTTTTTTTAATATGAATATAACTACATAAAACATAGCAATGAAAAATAGTTGTGGATCTAATTAATCAAATGCATATATTAAAACTACCTTTGGTATACTTCCTTGATTTGATTATGAGAAAATCTCATCACTCTTTGTAAAGTTTATGTCTTCGTCTTTCTTATCTTCGTCATTATGCATGCTGCCTAAACGCTAAATATTCAAAGACAACTAAAACTATTATTTTGTTATTAATTCAAATTCGATAACTTGACAAACTCTATGATTCTCCATTTTATATAGATGAAAAAATAGGAGATGAGTAGGTCTTTGAAAGAGGATTAATATTAATATTTATAGTAATTTTTGTAAAAGCATTTAAAATAAGAAAAGTAATTAATGTATTCATTTAATTAATAAATAATGTCATTAATGTAATAAATTAATACATTCATTATATTATTTATGTGATATCATTAAATATAAGATTAAATATATTTTTGATACATTTTTGTCTCTAACCCAATTACATTAAATTCTTTTAACATGTTAAAGAAGTTTCATACTAGTATTTGATTGTTTATAATATCTGGCATATTCATGCTTTAATGTCAATTAGAAAATGCATTTATCATGTAATTTAAATTTACCATAACCGGTGATGGACCATATTAATGACCAAGGGGGCCATAGGACCCCATTTTTTTTTATATTTTTATAATTTTAAATATATTTTTTTAAAATTAAATATTTTTAATATATTTTACATATTTGATATTCCAAAAAACATTTATATATCTATATCTATATATAAAGAATTTTCTTTTTGTTGTCTATATTTATTTTTCAATTTTACCTTTTAAAATGTTTTTCTACGTAAAAATAATTATTTTATTAATATTATCTTTTAAGTAATCATTTTTTTAATTTAATCATTTTTTTATTTGACTATTTTTTTAAAATTAATTATTATAAATCTATTTATATTATTTATATTTAATTTTATAATTATAATAATAACAATAATTATAGTTTTAACTTTTTTTATTATCATAAAAAAAAATTAAATACAACGTTTTTACTGGATTATATAAAAAGTGGAATTACTCTTTCCGTTTTTATTTTCGTTTAAAATATCAAGTTAGTCTTCCAATATTTTTCAGTTTCAATTTAATCTTGATTTTTGAGAAAAAGATGCAATTTGGTCATATTTCGTTAAATTTCTTAAATCAGATCAATGTTTTTTCATCAAATTTGAAGTTATGAATAATGATGGTTTGCTTTGTTGGTGTAATTGATGTAATCTTGGTATCAATTTGATGAAAAATCCTAGCTCCACAACAATGTTAATTAATATATTTTTTGTGTAATTGATCATTATATTTATTATTTTTTGTGTAAAATATTTAATGATAGTACATAAATAATACAACAATGTTAATTAATATATTACATTAATAATATTAATGACATTATTTAATAATTAAATGTATATATTAATAACTTTCTTATTTTATATCCTTTTGAAGCGAAAATTACTAAAAAAAACATTAATATTAATCCTCATTCAATGAACGACTCATATCCTCTTTTTTCATCTATATAAAGTGGAGATTCATAGAGTTTCTCATCAAAGTTATCGTATTTTGAAAAGAAAAAAAAAATATCAATAGTTGTCTCTGAATATTTAGAACTTAAAGAAATGGGCAGCATGGAAAAAGATGAAGAGGCGGAAGACGAGAACATAATGTTTTCAAAGAGAGTGATGATATTCAACTCAAAATCAAATCAAGGAAGTATACCAAAGGTATTCTATATATAACCATTTGATTCATTAGATCCACAACCTTTTTTTTTTCATATTGTTGTGCTTTATTTAGTTATTCAAATTAAAAAAGCATTTCATGTGCATCGTTTTAGTTCATTACAATTTCTTTTTAAAATATATGAAAATCGGGATGGCTCCACACTGATTCTACTTCTGTAACACAGTCTTCTGTGATCGATGCTGAGCGTGAGAGCAGCAGAGAGTTTGGTCCAATTTGGTTCTTCTTGATTGGTGCAGAAGAGAAGTGAGATTACGTTTGATGGCCAATTTAACATTCATAATCATATTCATTTTTTCAATCTCTAACCTTTGAATTTCCGTATACAGCAAAGGAATTGCACCATTGCCACAATCATATTCATAAAAGGCATACCGTGAGAAGAAGCTGTAGTGAAACTGAGGTAAATTTGTTGTCTCTTTTTGCTAAAGTTAACACCTTAATTAGTGAAACGATGTTAGGTAATTTTGAGAAGCTAATTAGTTTTTGTGGTTTACACTTTCAGGTGGAGATAAGATTACAAGAGA
>Ga0214542_1010815_pt1 | contig 12989 bp, 7 predicted proteins | sample CNSS1metaG_FD_160096 | JGI IMG/M metagenome (GOLD analysis project Ga0214542, IMG submission 160096) | Root nodule microbial communities from cowpea collected in UCLA plant growth center, Los Angeles, California, USA - CNSS1 | ecosystem: Host-associated > Plants > Roots > Nodule | place: USA...
AATATATAATATAAAAACATAATATTACTAATATAATAATAATAAATTTTTAAATATTATATAAAACAAAAAATAAATAATTAAATATTCACACAATTAATAAACTAAAGAATAAAATATTAAAAATAGTATTTCATTTAAAATTATAATATATTTATGTCAAAGTTAATGTCTCATGACTTTAACAAAATAAGATTAAGTAAATTTAAAAATAATACCGTGGTCAAATTGTTAATATATATATATATATATATATATATATATATATATATATATATATATATATATATATATGATACATTATATATTTATAACTTTTTTATTAATGTTCTGTTAGTTTGCCTTTTACATGTTAACTATTTCAGTAGTATAATTTTAAAAAAGTACTAGTTGATAAATCATAAATCATACAAAACTAAATATATTTTATTTTCTTATAAGTACTTTTTTGTTTTAAAATATTTTTTTTAAACTATTATTTCAATTTGAAAATAAAAATAATAATATAGAAAAGCAAACTTAAGAATTTTTTCCTAAACTTTTTTTTCTTATTCCATTTTTGCTGCCTAGTTTATTATTGTGTCGGTTGATGCGTTATTATATTTTAGATGTTCTTTTTATAAGAAAACATTTTAATTAGGTAATGTTCTGAAATTTAAACGGGTTTAATAACTTTTGTCCTTAATAAATTTGTAACTTTGGTACACGACTAATTTTTTTACTTTATTTATATAATGACACACCCCTTAACTGAATGAACATGTTTGATATGTGCATTTCTTTATGTTTTCATCCTAATATATTTTAACATTATTTGATTTTTATTTTCAAGTTGGTCACCCATTTTTTTTTTCAATTTAATCCTACATTTTTAAAAATTGATACAATTTAATCATTTTTTTTAATTTTTTTTTAAGTAGATATGAAACTTTTCTTTCTACTTTAATTTGTTAATAAAGATAATTTGTTTTGTTGGTGTAATTAATATAATTATAATGTCAATTTTGATGAAAAATCTTAGATTAACTACTGATTTGATCATAATATTCGTTCATTTTTTAAAATTTTGTCATATTTTTTTTGTTTAATTTGATCATAATATTCATCAATCTTGTTTATTTTTATCATTTTCGCTAACTCCGTTGAAATAATTAACAGATTGTAAACAGTAACTAGCATATGTCATTTCGTAATTTTTTTTTTCTTAATTTAAAAAAAAATACAAAAATGTTCACGTGTCAAACTAATATTATGTCTAAGTTTTTTATATTTAATACGGTCATGATATTTGTTATTTTTATTTATTTTTGTCCCAAATTCTTCAAAAACTTAACAATTTGTCTCTCCTACATATTAAAACGAAATTTAATTTCGATATAGATGTTATACTATTATTTTTATTAAAATTCAAATTTGTATTAAATATTTTTTATTTATGGTTAAAGTTGGTTTAAAATTAAAATGAAAAGTTTAAAAGTATTAAATAACACCATTTATTTAAAATTTTAAAAGGTCAAAAATGATATAAAATAATCAAAATCACATAAAGATTATGTGGTTTTTAATCTCTTAAAATTATAAATTAATGTTATTATTCTTCCTTTTTAACATTTTCGTTATATTTTAAATCAAATATAACTATAAATTAAAAATATTTAATAAAAATGTGAATTTTTGTTAAATTAAGTTGTGACAACGACAGCGGTGATCAAATGAAAATGAAAATATAACTACTACAAATTTAAACATAGTCCCCTGAGAAATAATTGAAAATTTGAAAATAAAATGCATATCATTGGAATCTATGATGCAAAGATACCTTCACTTGCGTTACGTATTTGTGTCCGATATGTATCCGTTTTTGATATTTTAAGATACTTTATCGATATTTATTAATGAAATATTGAATTTATAAAGTCATAATATAGTGCAAACAAAATTTTGAACAGTGACAACAAATATGTAGTCACTACACAGTGACCAATTTAGATACCAAACTAAAAATTATTAACAATTAAAATAGTTCTAAACAATTATAATTGATAATTAAAATAGTTTTTATTATAAGTTGGTTTATAAATTAGTTACTAACATTATCTACCAATATTTTGACTACTAAAATAATTGATTTCTAAATTGTCCACTAATATTAGCTACTAACAATGATATATTTATTATATATCATGTATCTATTACGTATTGTATCATATTATTTCTAAAATAAACATATTGACGCATCATATACATGTCGTATCCGCGCATCATAGAGTGAAATATAATATGAAGTATAAGAGTTATTCTAATAGTGATTTCTTAAATTTTTATTATTTTTCTATTGTGTATAAATTTTTAAATTTTATAAACTCAAATGCAGAGTTTTTAATTTCTTTTTAAGGTTATAAAATAATTTTTTCTCATATATTATTTTTCATATTATTGGAATATTTTAACTACAACACATCTATTTGTTATACATAAACAGAAAGTAAGACAACATAAATATTTAGTATTTTTTCAATAAAATCCCATGGATTATAAGGATAAAAGTATTAATATATTGAAATTTTAAAGAACATATTTAAAGAAATGTTATATTTAATATTTTTTTTTATCTGCATCTTTGTTAAGAATCAAATTATTTTTGTGCTATTCTAAAAGGAAATGTCTGTGATTGGAATTGAAATGACCAAAGGGGTTCAGATAATCAGAACTATTGGTGATAAATCAGAATCGAGAATTGCAATTTTTTAACGTGGCGCTTTCTTCTTCCTAATTCTGCAAACACTAACATACTCTACGCCACTTCACGGATTGCAAAAATGAAATATAGGTTTTCACACAAGTTCCCAGTGTTTCCTCACCACATTCATCCCTTTAAAAACGCTCGTTACACCTCATCCTTCACCAAAAGGTTTCAAATTCGTCGACCTCGTGCTTCTATCAATGGCGGAAGTGGAAATTCCCAAGGTCAGTTAAGTTGCTTCTCTACTTCAATCCATACACAAGTTAAACTGTCATAACTTTTAAGCACGATGAATACATTTCTACGTTTGGTTAAACGGTTTGTTGATGGAAGCTGAATGTTGACCTACGATAAGTTACGTATGTATTGGGAGGGAATGTTTTTACTGTGAATTGTGATGGTTATAATCTTCGCAAGGAAAGTAGTATAGGTATTGCCGTGGATTTTCAAATTGAACGGAGTTTTGAATATGTTGCAATTGGCTATGTATTATTCATGCTCTGAAGCGTTGTGCTTATTTGATTTGCTACGAGAGTGTGCAGGGGATTCTTTTCTTGTACCTGGCGCGACGGTTGCTACCATACTTATGCTTGGCGTTCTCCATGCCCGCAGACTCTATGTTGACAAGAAGGTACATTCAATTTTTATATTGTGTTAAGACTAATTGGCAAGGCAAAGTTTGGTCGCCAAACTGATTCTTCTAGCAACATCAATGGCCTCATTTATTTTTGTCCACTTGCCTACATTGGCTCTGATGGACCTGAAGCTCCCCCCGAATATCCTTATCCTGCTTAACCAAGGCTCACATGCTTGGGGTATGCTTACTGGTTTATCAACTAGTAGAGTCTAATTGCATTGTCTAGGAGCCTTTTGTTTTATTCCAAACCATGGTTGCATTAATATCAACCTTGGTGGCACACACAGACACCCGGTTAAATGAACGTGGTGTTTTTTTCCTTCCACAAAACATGCTGGAGAAAAGATGATACATCGGGCACTATGACTTATCAGTGATTGATCATTGACATTCCTCCTTCTTTTACATGTCCGTTGTTATTTTCGGTCACTGCAAAAGTAAAATAAATAAAGAAAAATAAAAATATATTTTTAACATTCTAGACAAGGGAGAAGTTGAATCTTATTTTTTGGTAGTGAGGCCTTCAGTCTTTTCCACACTGTTTTCAGCCATGATGCTGGAAATATTTTTGCACTTCAGTAGTAGAATCCTTTTTAGGTTCTGTTTGGTCAATTGGAATTTTAGCCTTAAATGGTTTGTAGTTTACGTAGTCTCTAGAGAATAAATTTGATTACCCTTGTGGCAGACTGAAGAGATGAAGGAGAAAGGAATTGAAGTGGAGTTCCAGCCTGATATAAAGGTAAAACTTTTACATCAGTACAAAAAAGAAACATTTGAGTTCTTGTATGTGTGTGTATAGTACATATTTGTTTTGATTCTGATACATGTGCCATGGCTTTGTCAACACTAGGCTACATTTTTGAGATTACTGCCCCTTCGTTCAATTTCTAGATGCTGGGGATACTTGACAAGCGTGGTAAGAAGTCAATGTGATATTGGAATATCCTTTTTTATATATACTTATATCTATTAATCAGTGAAGCTTTATATTTTTATATTTGCAAATTTATTCGCCTTATGTTGTTACCTGTAGTAAGTATTTGGAAAGAGAAATAATATTCAGAATTTATGAGTAATTTTAGCATTAGAGACCTGATGAAGAAATAAAATGACTTTTAATACGTGAAAAACAGCAATTTTAGTAGAGGGAAAGAAGCAAAAGTAAATAATAAATGATGAGAGATAGAGCAGCACTGCTAATCAGAAAAAAAGAGAGTGCAAGATAAAAGTAGTGCAGCATATTTTAAAGTAAATTTTTTCTTAATGTACTTCTCTCTCCTTTTATCAAGTCAAAGCTATCTCTATAATTTGAAAATGATTATGCATGTTGTATTATTTATATGATTTTACTTATTCAGGAAATACCAGTTTGGCTGAGGCCCGTTATCTATAAATCCTGGGCTCGGGCATTTCATTCAAGTATGATTTATATATCTTTCAATCATTTTCTTGTTATTTGCTCCTATAACCATCATCTCGTGAAACTGGCAGAACTTGCTCATGATATGATCTATAATACGTGTAAGAATACTCTTAATTGTTATAATATTGTTGACACCTCAGATTTAGAAGAAGCTGGTTTACCTCTAGACCAGTATGTCACTTTAAGGGATTTTTTTGTTCGCACTTTGAAAGAAGGTTCCCGGCCTATTGATGTTGATCCGCAGTGTCTGGTAACTGGTAACAGCTATTTGAAATTCTCTAATGCCTTTGTGCCATTTCCAGCTGATACATAACCTGTTTGACCATACTTATTTTCTGCAGGTTAGTCCTGTGGACGGTACAATTTTAAGATTTGGGGAGCTGAAGGGAGCAGGGGCAATGATTGAACAGGTTAAAGGGTTTTCATATTCAGTTTTTTCTCTTCTTGGTGCAAGCCCTTTCCTTCCAATAACAGCAGATGGTGATGTGCAAGAGAAGCATAATGAGTCAATAACAACTACCGAGAAGAGCAAGAAGTCATGGTGGAGAGTTTCATTGGCTTCACCAAAAGTTTGGGACCCAAAATCATCATGGTAATGTGGTGAAGTATTTCTAATTGCCTTATGCTACCAATGTTTACTGCATCTGGTTGTAAGCAATTGTAGTTAAGGAAGGGCCTGTTTATTGTAGAAAATCATAGATGGATAAATTTATCTGTTCAACCTCTCAAATTAGCTGCTAAATTTTCATCATGCATCTACTCTTAATTTTTTTCATGATGCATTTATCATTAATATTTGTGATCATTATTTGAGTACTTCTGGGAGGTTTCAGAGGTATTTGAGTTTCTATCGTAAAGTGGCTTATTGACTTCAATTGATAGAGACTTTATGATTTAGCAAGCTTGCTGCAGCTGCAATTGAAATCAAAAGTGTTTTATTTAATTGGAGGAGTCTTAGGATTCTGCAAAATCTATACAATGAGATTTTTTTTTTCTTTTTTAACTGAAAATTACAATTTTATTGTCAACTTTTCAAGAAATGATTTCTGCTTCTCTCTCGGTATGGTTCTTATTATTTTTACCATTATAAAGCAAACTTAAGAGTAGTCTGAATTGCTTTCATGGTTTAGGAACATGCAATCCATATTGACTTATTTTTGTCTATTATCAAGAATGCGACCTTTTCACATTAAATGCTGATTGTTGTTTTTTTTTTATTGAACTCTGGCCCTGAATGTATCTGCTATACTTTTATCGGTAGAGAGACTGAACGTGTGGCATGACAATTCATACGTTATTAAATTTTCCGTTTCAGCCCAAAGAGAGGACTTTTTTATTGTGTGGTTTACTTGAAGCCTGGAGATTACCATCGAATACACTCCCCAGCTGATTGGAACATTCTTGTGCGCAGGCATTTTTCTGGTAAACCATCTCATGTAAGCCTTAACAGTCTAAGAAATTGACAACAACACTTATTAATCTTCTGTTTATCCAAAATAGCCAAGTAATTTCCAGCTGTGATCATAAAAAATATCCCATGCAAGATAGCAAAGAAAAGATTCATCATAAAATGATTATGTGGCTTCTTCATGTTGAATTTTTTTACATTTTTTTTTATTTTTTATTTTCCTCTAGGAAAACTTTTAGATTGCATTGGTGATGGGTACAGGTGGACTTTCTAGATTTATCATGGATAACTGTTTTATAAAGCTCTGCCAATCTATTTCTTCCCCATACTCATGAAAATAGTTATTTGAACCAGGTGGGAGAAAAGAATGAAGTAGATCTGCAGATTTTCAAATTTTGCATGTATTGTATATCATGCTGCACAATAAGCACGTTAATTAATTTCTATTTAGTTTTACTGTATTCTTATTATCTGTTGCTGTTTGGTTTATTGTTTATGTTGCAGGCCGTCTTTATCCCCTGAATGAACGTGCTACTAGAACAATTAGAAATCTCTACATTGAGAACGAGAGGGTAATTCATATCTGATTGCGATGGTCAATGTCAGAGTGTTGTGCTTTTCCGTTAGCTTTCCTTTCAATGTCCTCATGTCATGTTTCTATTTATATATTTATTTTGGCGATTTGAATAAAAATTGAACTTCAAGACTTTTCTACCTTAATTAATCCGACCCAACATTCACTGCTTGAGTTAAACTAAGTGGTGGCACATTGATCTAATTTTATATTGAAAATAAATCTATTTCTGAAAATAAACTAGATGCTGTTGCACTAATTTTCTAAGTGCAAGGGGCCCTTTATCTGAATTTACCTATTTTTCTCATGTGGATATTTTTCTTGGGAAACAATCAAGTCTTGAGTTTTAGTTCTTAGTAGGAGTGGCATTCTTTCTAGTTAATACTCCCTATAAACTCTTCTGAAGACTTCTCTAATCCTCTCTTTTACCATCGTCTTGCTTTTATTTTGTTGACAATAATGGTTTGTTGATGAACTCATTCATGAAGAATTCAATAACCTAGTAGTGAATTCTGTCAAAAGATCATTAATATTTGCCAATCAGCTAAAGTAGTTAACGTTTCCTTCATAAATAATTTCATCACACTGTTCTTTGAATGATAAAATTTATTTTTTTCTTTGATGTTATTTAATTTTTCAATTCTGGATTGATTTGAATTGAATCATAAACTTTATAATTACCTATCGACATTGACTCTAAATTCTTCAGGTCGTTCTTGAAGGTCTGTGGCAGGAAGGGTTTATGGCAGTTGCTGCAATTGGTGCGACAAATATTGGGTCAATTGAGGTTTGTTCATTCTTGTAACTATTGTACTCTAATGTCCATTGAAAAAAACAAGGGTTATATTTTAGTGTTAACAACTCTGGGAAAAGACTAAAGTAACTGTTGATTTTAAAATCTTATTTTTCTTTCCCAGTAATCACTAAATATGCTTTCATGGATCACCAACAACTTTTCTTTTTAAGGATAATGATAGAAGCCACGGGACCCAATATTTAGAGATAACCGATTGGCATGGGATGACTTGTATTTACATTGACTGAATTATATATTAATGTCTTCAGTTTAAATTTCAACATGACAGCTTTTCATTGAGCCTGAACTTCATACAAACAGGCCAATGAAGAAGTTTCTACATTCAGAGCCTCCTGAAGAACGGGTTTATGAATGTGAAGGTGTAGGCAGAATGCTCATGAAAGGAGATGAGGTTAGAAGTGCTTTTACCTTTTGGAACTTCTGCACTTGATACAAAATCTATACAACTATCTATGAGGATCATATGATTGAATATTTGAATCAGTATACTTGCGATGTCTTCTTTTAAGATTAAGTTTTGTCGACGACGTGCTGTTGAATTTGGATTCCTTTTGTTTATTATACATAAAGTTTAGCTTGTGACCTTAAGAGTTTTCAATACATTTTGCATAACTTAATTCTTTTTTTCTTTTGTTACTCCAGTTAGGTGCTTTCAACATGGGATCAACAGTTGTACTTGTTTTCCAAGCTCCGATTTCAAAACTCAATGAGGGCGATTCATCTCAAGAGTTCAGGTTCTGTGTCCAACGAGGGGATAGAATTCGTGTTGGTGAGGCTCTAGGTAGGTGGCATAGTTCGTGACAAGGTTAATTTTGTGTGCAGCTCATTATCTTTGTGAATGTACGCTGCCTCAGACTATTTGGTATTGAAACTTCAAAGCATTTTGGTAATCTTAAGAAGAATCATTGGTGCCTCATACTGGATACTGTGATTAATTTATGGAAGTGGTACATGGTTATTTAGTTTATGACCGTCTGATTTATTATGGTAAACACATCTAAGAACGTAGAATTTAAACCATTATGCTTCGAAACTCTACCAAAGAAATGAACACAATCATGCTTGAAAATTTGGGATATGTTGAAGGTTTATGGTTTTAGAAGTAGCACTTTGAGTATACTCATATATAATTGCTACTAGGAAGGCCAGTGCTATATCTGTTTCTAAACAATGCCCAAAAGTATCCAAATAGTGCCATTGTTATGTTATAATAAAATGATGCTTGTTCAGAAGTTATTTCTATGAATCTCTGGATCTTTAAAGTTAATTTGTTACTTATATGATACTGAAGAAAGTGATTTCTTAATAAATTTCAGTTTGTATAAAAAAATTATTCAGAAAATGTATTACTTATATTTTTATTTTGGTTATTAATGAACATCATAGCGAACGGAATCTTTCTTTTTCAAATGAAGTGAAATAAACGACGTTGGTAATTTTAGATGGATATTGTTTACCGATTTTAAAGAATTGGCATGACAAATTTTTAATTTCATCGACAATTATTAAATTAATAAGAAACATCTTTATTCAAAAACAAGTAGGAATATGTTTAAAAGAGATTTAAGTATATTGAGTTCACGTAAAAATGAAATTTGATTTTGATTCTTTTATATATATATATATATATATATATATATATATATATATATATATATATATATATATATATATATTTATATTTTTTTTAAATAATTGTTTAGTTCTAATATATGTAAAAAATTCTAAAATTCTAAATTTATATTTTAATTTTTCATATTAACTAAAAAATAGATAAATGACATTACTTGCATGGATGTTTAAGACTTTTTAGGTGTCACTAACATAATATCACAGCAATAGGATGTATCACTTCATTACTTAATTTTTTTTTTCAAATATAAGCTATTAATTTATAAAAAGTTAAGGATCAAAAAACAATTATTTCAGTTATTTTGCGCTAGAAAACAACGAAATTTTTTTAGAGGACTAAAATCAAAATTTAGTCAGTGAATATAAATATTTTTAATATTTAAAAAAATATATATAACACTTATATATTTCAATATTATAAGAGTGGACATGATCTCTTAACCATCATCATTCCTAGGGCAGCTATTAGCATTTGCCAGTTCAGATTTATTATAAAACTCAACAAAACTTTCAATAATTCCAAATCTAAAAATTCCGAGCCTGTGTTTTCTCACAGCGACGTTTATAATAATATCAAAACCTTGTTCCAGGAATAGAAACACAGTATGGAGATTAGTACCTGGGCCACACGTTCCATCTTTCAATATCTTCCACCACGTTCAAGATTCCTAATTTTGGAGCTATTGTCTCTGAAATTCAAAGAGCACACCAACAAATAAATGACGATTAATCTTGTTCTGAAGATGACGAGTATTACGATTCCGATCTTCATTATGATGGCTTCCACCAAGTATCTGAGTGGGCTTGATGGGCCCACGGGCCTGATGGGCCCACCTTCATGAACGTCCTAATCTCATAACTTCAAAATTGATCACAGCAAAATTGGTGGTGATGAATTGAAACCCCAACATAATTTTATCTTTATTCGATCTACTTTGTTCACAGATGATGGAGACTACACTGCTGCGAAAAAGGACTTGGACGCATTATCCAATATCTACAAGGTGAGAACCAAACAGAAAACCGATAAAATATATCTCACAATTAAATTCATTGCTGTTTTTAACATTGCAGTTTTATTTTAATAATAGAAAAATGGTTTTTTCACAAATATTTTATTGATAAAGCTGACAAAGTTATTAAATAGAGTAATTTTTTGATTTTTTTATGAAAGTTACAAAAATAAAATAATAAAATTTTAGAATTTTGTTTTTATCAAAAATTATTGTTTTTCAAGATTTGTCAAATACAATTTTGTTAAAATATTATTTTCCAAATATCTGAAGAACTATATCCGAGTTATTATTCTAATGTGCACTTATAACGTTAATTAAAAATTTTAACTGTAGCATCTCCCAGGGAGAAGACACGACTTTTGCATCCATTTCATAAAAATTTGAATTTATTCTCTATGATTAACTTTATACTTTTTATTGGAATTTTCTTTTCTGTAATATGTTTGTGTTGACATGCCAATTTGTCGTGTAGTTGAAGTGGAACAATATCGTGGAACTTTCATCTAAAGTATTATGAACTTTATTTTCGTATCCACGTTCTTTTCTCGACAGATTCACATCGATATTTGAAAAGGTACATATATTTTCACCCATATTCTTATTTTTTAAACGCACGAATAAATGTTTAATTACCTGTATTTTAGTCGATTCAAGTATACTATTTCATAATAATCTTACTTAATAAATATAAAACATACTTAATATTTAGTTATTCATAGCACTATCTTAATAAAGTTTTTTTTTTTTTTGGAGAAAAAAACTATAACATCGTAAAGTATTTTCTCATGAACTTCAAGATAAGATTTTTGACGATGATATATCTCAGTCATCAAGGAAATGATCTTTTACTACTATTTACGTTGACGCGATCACTGCTTCCACTGTGTTTGATAATTTAATTTTTATAATATTCTTAAGATTAAACTATGTCAAGGTTATTCTAATTTTGACTTCTTACTGCAGAGAAATAATAAATAGTATAATAAAAATGTAAAAACATGTAGATGATAATGCGTTTGTAGCAAGAATTTCTAAAATTTTAATAAGGTTGATTAATAAGAAAAATGTGAAAGAAAAAAAATAAGAGTAAATTGCTTTCTTAAGTTATAAAAAAAAAAATGTAACTGCTTATAAGAACAACCACTTGTGGATTGAATGGAGAAAAAATTTCACCAACTTCATTCCCAAACCCTAATGATTAGGGTTTCTTCTCACACATCCCATCTCATATCTGTAACATTATTCACATTTCTAACTAATCAAAAACCCTGGACGCTCCAATAACCCTTTTTTATTCTTGGATTTCATCAATGTCAATACATTCATCACTCCACTATGTTCCAACCACATTCAACAACATACATATCACCCTACCTCTCATCCACCAAATTCAATTATTCTATTATGTATTCATCTCACAGGAAATTTAAATATGAGTTTATGAATGAAAATGAAAGAGTTAAATACAATTAAAGGAAAAAGACTTTAGTAATATTGAACCCTGTGTAGTACACATACTTCTATTATTAATTATTATCTGCTAGTATATCTTCAATTGTTACCTGTCGTTGATAGAAATATTTTCCCCGTTAGACAATAATTTATGTTAATTATGTTGTTTTAATAAGAATTAAAATGGAAATAAATATTATTTTTTGGAAAAATCTACCACCGTTTTAGAATGAAAGGAGAGACGTAATTTTACTCTCACGGAATCTTTTTTTTTTTCACAAAATGTTAATAAAAATAAAAATATATAATAATTAAATCCATCTATTTTGAAAAGTACTAAAAATTAAAGTTGTCAAAATGGGTTGGAACGCGCGAGTCAACCCAGCTCACACGAGTTCAGGCCGGGGTTGTGTTGAAATTTTTTTACAAATTTCTTTACGGGTTGATTCTTGACCTGACTCATCTAAATTCCGGCTCACCCAGGTTGAACCTATGGTGAGCCAGATAAAAGGGGGGGTGCACAAGTGTTTTTTATTAAGTTGGATTTTTATATTTGGGTCATGTTAGGTTGTTTTTGTTAGCTAACATAAATAATTTGTATTTTTTTAATTAAGTGAACCCGTGAGCCAATCCGTTTAACTCGCCAACCCGTGGTGGACTGGGCCGGGTTCAAATTTTTTTTGTTCGCTAAAAAATGAACCGGGTTGAGTTGCCTCACTAAATCATCAATTCGTGATCAGTTGAGTCGGATCAAATCGAATTATCCATTTTGACAGCTCTAACAAAAATCTGTTTTTTTTAAAAAGTGACTTTATAAATATAAACCATCATGAGCTTAATTAAGACAATTTTAAAGTAATTTCATTACAAATATTTGTACTTTATATGCATATTGTAACACCCCTCCAACTGAGAGCGTGTCAGGTCTGCAGCCCAATACACCCCAACCCCTCGCCCCAAGTGTCTCCCCACTTCGCAAGGCAGGTTGTTGTCAGTGGGTATCGAACCCCAAACCTGACCTTTAACACCCTCCCAACTGGAGAGATGTCACCAGTTGTGCTATGTAAGACCCTAGAAAATGGCGTTTTAAAAGTGATAGTGGTTTAAAAATAGTGAGACTCGATTATTTTAATATTAAAAGATTTTAGTATAAATAGAATTAAACGAGTTTCATTATTTTAAAACACACCATCTCTCTAGAAACCACTTTTCTAGAGTTCTCTGACTTCTCTCTAGAGGTTCTGTCTCTCTGGTCGTCTGATTGAAGAACCGAGACCGTAGGATTGA
>Ga0214542_1010818_pt1 | contig 12982 bp, 15 predicted proteins | sample CNSS1metaG_FD_160096 | JGI IMG/M metagenome (GOLD analysis project Ga0214542, IMG submission 160096) | Root nodule microbial communities from cowpea collected in UCLA plant growth center, Los Angeles, California, USA - CNSS1 | ecosystem: Host-associated > Plants > Roots > Nodule | place: USA...
AAGTTTTGGCTACCAAAATAACTTAGTTACTAAATTGATCTCTAATTAATTAGTGACAAATTTAGTGACCAATTATAATTTTTTATTTATATTAGTGACTATTTTAGTAACCAATAAATTTTAATTTTGTAAATTGGTATCTAAATTGGTTACTATAATGACTAACAACTTTTAGTCACTAAAATTGGTTACTAATAAGACATTTTCTTGTAGTGTTAATAGCAATACATATGTAAATTAGTTTAAGTTAAAATTAGTACATGAAATAAGTTAGTATATTACTGCATCCCAATGGAAATGAAAAATAAGGATATAGTTACTTATCTATATATGGAGCACTGGAAATCATTTTATTTTGTTGCATTATGGAATTTTGGATGTATGTTTTTGTTCTAGAGTTCTTGCTACCCACTGGAGTCATGAAATGAGGGTCTATAAATATATATATATATATATATATATATATATATATATATATATATATATATATATATATATATATATATATATATATATATGTCATCCTTTCCCGTTTCCACACTAAAACCATGCAAGTACCTAATTTAGCAATGAAAACACACATTTAATATCTAAGAAGGAAATGATTAAAAAAGGATTTAAAAATGATTTACTTACTTACATTATCCATAATTGTAGAATAGACACATTTAAGTCATTTTTGTCTGATATGATCTCCATTAAATCACTTTTATATATGTACAATGACAACTCGTTTTCTCTTCCAAAAACATTGGCATTCCATGGAATAAAAGCAACATTTTTACTCATGCTTGCAGTATATTCCATTAATGTCGCTATTGGATCCTCAAAATATTTTGATACATGCAACTCTAGTTCATCTTGCTACAAACAAAAACAAGCATAATATTAGTTAGCATAAATTATATACTACATATGAAAAAATATTACTACATATACAACCCAATTCAATATGTGGTGCCATCCTCAATAAATGTTTCGGCTATCGATGAAGGTTCCCACTGGTTGTGATACAATACCAACCTCTGATGTCAATATTCGAATTGAAGCATCACCATAACATATTGTCTCCACTATAACCTTTTCTATGTGAAAAAGGGAGGCATTCACCATGTAACATGGTTGAAAAGTGGGGATACATAATCAACTAATATGTACAACTCACATTGGGAACCAAAACCAATGTCACCCGACACCGGGAGAAAGGTTAGGTTCTACTACAGTGGAGAACTTTTGTTACACCAGTAAGGTCTCTCGTCACTTGTCAAATACTTCCATCATCGCTTGTCGTTCTAATCTCATCTCCTCCCGCTCTTGCCTTATTTGCTCCCGTTCTTGTCTCATCTCCTCTCGTAGTTGTTAGGCCAACTCAACTTTCATTTTCTGCAAAGCTTCCTCCGTATTCACATTAAATGATGAATGAGATTGGCGATGCGATGACCTTCCAAAGTAACTTTGAATCCCCACTGTATCCAGCGGTATGAAATGTCCAGGGTGTTTAGGTCGTCTAAGAGAAGTATTAAGAATGTCTTCTCGACCATGAGGATTGAAGGAACCTTGGGTCTGCTACTAACTAGAGAATCCTACAACAAGGAAACATATATAATTAAAACATTTTCCTTACAATTATAAGTTTAAAATTAAAACATAAAAACAAATTTACTTAAAATCCGCTCAGCAACCTGTTGTGATTCATCAGAATTCCATTTCTCATGCTTGGATGGTGGGGATGGAGGTCCACGTGAATCTGCACTACTATCACCATCACCAGAAGCACAACGTGCCTTCATCTATTCACTAATCATCTTTTGTTCTAGTTTTTGAAAGCCAACACGAGAAAGCAAGTGCGGAGTCTCATTATGTGCTTGTATGTCTTGTGCTTTTTTCCAACCCTATAAACATTTTTTTAATGAAATTTACTTACTATTTAGCAGTATATAGAATAAAATATATAAGTTATAATACTAACCTCCCACTTTTAACTTTCTTGAATTTGTAAGAATTGTTGCCAAGTTTCTTCAGCAATGCAAGTATACTTGGGGCAAGGACTTTCTCCTTTTCTTGCACCATACACATATACTGATGTGAATTTTGATTTAAATTGACACCATTGGACGGCAACCGAAGAAAAAATCTTTGACTTCAGCATCCTCACATTAGGGATATAAAAAACCATCTACATATATAAGGAAAAAAATATATATTATAACGTTATATTTCATAAAATTTTTAAAATGTATGCAATTACTTACCAAAATATCTTCCCATATGATGTTTCTCTCATGCTCGGTGACATGATCCCAAGTTGGTGTTGATATAGAAATCTTCTCCTGAGCCACTATACTGAGATAGGTGTTAAATATCTCTACATTAGGCCCAAATGTCCCCTACTAGTCTACACATCGACATCCATTGGTGTCTTCTTACCACACATCGACATCCATTGGTGTCTTCTTACCAGTAGTTAACTTCTTAAGAAGGAACTTTAATCTAGTAGCTCTTTTGCCAGATCTCTTTGGAGGGTCTTCATCATAAGAGATTTTCCTGTTTTCAAATGAAAATGACAAACATTAATAACATTACTTATAAATAAAGGCAACAAATTTAATGACAAAAAATTGAAAATAAATCGTACATTTATATATATATATATATATATATATATATATATATATATATATATATATATATATATATATATATATATATATCTTAGTCATGATCTTTTCAAGTTGCAAGTACGTCATCTATAATATCATCACAATGTTTGTTAACCATTGTTTATGTAAATGATTCATTCTCATAAATTTCAGTGGCTTTTCATGTTCATTGTTGGTCTCCTTTTTACCATGTAGCACAACATGCCAATTTTCATATGCAAGATCAGCTACATAGAAGACTTGTGATGCTTGATATGCCATAATAAATGGCTCATCTTCATATGTTACCTTTCGAAAGTCAACCAATGTCACTCCCGATTCATCAACTTTAACACCAGTTTTGTTATCAACCCATTTGTATTTGAAAATAGGTATAGAGAACTTGGTATAACTAAGTTCCCAAATCTCTTGTACGACACCGTAATATGGCATGGATCCCACAATAGGATTCTGATCTTTTGAAGTTGTGAATTTTAATGACTTTGCCTTCAAAGTGACTCCACTATTTTGCACAATGCTTTAATCATCCTGAGACTTTGTATAAAATAAAGTTCCATTGATTTCATAACCAGAACAACATAAAACATCAAATTTTAATCCATTTGCAAGCCAGGTTAATATTTTAGATGCAGATGGGTCCTTAATGAAAGTTTTGTTATGCTCCATCAACACCCACCTCTCTAATTGTCTTAGGTTTTTTTCTTTCACAATGTCTTTGTGTTTAGTTAAATATGGTTGACTTCATTTGTGTTATTTAATATATACAAATGTGCTTGCATAACCTCTTTTCTTGATTTGCTTTCCACATGTATACATTTTGAGGACTTTTGCATTATTCTACGTAAGTGCCAACAATTGTCAAGCACTCCTATAGAATTTGTTTTGAAGATGTACTTTGAACAAAACTCAATGGCTTCCTCTAGAATGTATCTTTCAATAATTGAAGCTTTTGGACGATCTCCCTTCAAGATCTTCATATATCGTTCTACTGGGTACATCCATCGTAGATAAACTAGTGCACACAATATGATTTCTCTTACAAGATGAACGATCAAATGCACCATGATGTCAAAAAATGATGGAGAAAAAAACATCTCTAATTGACATAAAACAATAACAATCTCTTGTTGAAGTTCCTCCAAATTGAGAGGGTCAATGACTTTCTTGCCTATGGAATTGAAAAATGAACACAATCGGGTTATACTAAACCTCACATTTTTGGTAAATTACCACGTATGGCCACAAGAAATAATTGTTGTATTAAAACATGACAGTCATGTATTTTTAAGCCAATTAGTTTCAGATCTTGCATGGATACAAGTTTACTAACATTTGAAGAGTATCCTTGTGGTACCTTAACTCCATGAAGACATCGACAAAAGGTTGTTTTCTCCTTTTACGATAAAGTACAACATGCTATGGGCAAATAAGTTCGCTTACCAACTTCTTTTGGTGCTAATTCCTCTTGTATATTCATTTCAATCATATCCAAACGAGCATTGACACTATCCTTTGTCTTCCCTTTTATATTTAGAAGTGTTCCAATTAAACTATCACACATTCTTTTCAACATGCATCACATCTATACAGTGTCGCACATCTAACTTACACCAATATGAAAGATAAAAGAACATTGACCTCTTGTTTCATATTTTAGTCATAGTGGCCTTTCTTTTTTTTTTTCCAAAATCTACATGAAGACCTCCCACCTTCTCATAGACTTGAACACCAGTTAATGGAATTGGAAAAATGTCATGTTCTTGGTTTCCATTGAAGGCCTTTTCAATCTACGATACAGATGAAATGGATTTAGAAATCTACGATGCCAAAGATAGATTGTTTTCCTTCCATGCTTTAACTATTCATATGATGCGTTTTCTTCACATATCAGACATGCTCTATGACCTTTCACACTATAACCTGACGAATTTCCACATGTAGGAAAGTCATTTATAGTAAAAAAAATTAACATGGCATGCATTTGGAAAGATTCATTGGCAAACCCATCAAAGACTTTAACCCTATCATCCTATAACAACTTTAAGTCCTCAATCAAAGAACTAAGATAAACATCAATATCATTCCCTAGTTATCTTGGACAAAAAATCATCATAGATAACATCATGTACTTTCCCTTAACTTCGAGGTAAGTTATAAATCACTAACAAAACTGGTCATGAACTATGATTGGTACTTAAATTTCCATAAGGATTTATTCCATCTGAAGTTAGTCCAAGTCGTAAATTTCTTGATTCATTACCAAATGTAGGAAATTCTTTATCAATATTTTTCCATTGCACAAAATCTACAGGATGACGAACTAGTCCATCACATATCTGCTCATTAGTATGCCATCTAAGGTTTTTGGCATTAGTTGGATTTTCCAACATATGTTTAAACCTTGGAATTATTGGTAGATACCAAACAACCTTCGAAGGAGGGTCGTGCTTTGTGACCTCATCAGTATTCTCCTTATCACCATCTTCGACCTTATAACGTGATAACCCACACTTGGGACAACTTCTTAACTCTGCAAACTCTTTTCGATATAAAATATAATCATTAGGACGTGCATGAATCTTCTTATATTCCATGCCATCGGACAAATTGATCAACCTTGACACTCTTGATAATCGTTTGAAGTTAGTTGAACAAGGATATAATGGGGTCTCTACATCTGTAGTCATATTTTCATACACAACTTTAGTAAAGGTTTGTACTCCAACTTCATGAATCATGTCCTCTAATCTATCCTCCATTGTCGATTCCACAAATTGATATGCTTCAGCCATAGTTTGAGTCTATACCAACTGTAGCAACGCATAAAAGATGTTCTCTAATCTTGACCACATCCAATATTCTCCAATTCAAACAATTGACACAATGACACCTCATCTTTCCTCTATATTTTGCATTACCACCATGACGTTGAGCTAATTCTATAAACTCATTGACTCCTCTCTCATAATCATCACTTATACATGATAGATTAATCCAGCTCTGATCCATCATTGTTCTATAACGAGAAAGAATTTTATAGTACATAAAAGTAATAAGTTTCTAGGGTCAGACACCTCCAAACTCAATATCAACGCATTGTCGGGGGTCAGACACTCCCGGACTCAATCCCAACTCAACCACAAGAATTCAATAAATACTTAAACTTAAAAACTAAATATTGTCATGCAAAAAGAATACATACAAAATAAATAAAATTTAAAACATTAATAACTACAATATAAAAAGTAATTAAAAAGAAGTATACTTACGTAGTAGTCTACAACCACGATGTTTCAAGGGAGAAGAAGATGATGCAATAGGCACCACTTTGGGCTACTCTCGTACAATTGCAGCGACAAGGGTGGTACGGTGGCAGCGACTACGACGCAAGGGGAACATCGGTGGAGACTTCATAAGGGTAGCAACGGTGGAGTCTTCGCAAGGGCAACAACAATGCAGTGGCAACGACTTTGACATAAAAATAGCGACACAGTGGCAAACTTCCCAATAGCAAAGCGGTGGCAGGATGCGATAGTAGTGGCAGTAGGGAAGCGGTGCCAGTGGTAGTAGGGACACAATGCAATGGCAACGACAGGGTGGACGTCTCAACATAACCCAAGCAGCAGTGATGGCTGGTGGTGGTCACGGTGGATGTCACAACAACGACTTCGTACTTGAGTAAGGTGGTGGTCGCGATGTGACGAAGGATTGACCCTAACCAAGGATGAAGGGACATGCTTAAGAAGACTAAGCATGTTTAGAAACAAAGTTCACTAATCCTTCATCCATTTCATTTGTGTTTGTTATTTTTGATTTCCTAAGTTGACTTAGTTGAATCAACTTTAGTTGACTTGTTGACTTTTGATTAGGTTTGACTTGTTGACTATAGTTGACTTGACTTAAGCCAACATGCTAATCTATGTTTATTTGCTTTGTAGGTTAATTAGGAGTAAGAAATCAATGCAAGGTGGCGTATGGTGATTAGGGAGCATAAATGATGTGGAGGAGATAGTAAATCAAAGGCATAAAGCATAAAGTAAAAGGCATGAAGCAAGTGCACCTATCACTACAAGAAATTCATTGATTATCGACGGATATGTTCCGATGAATAATTATCCATCGGTAACGTTTATTTTTCGACGGATGTACCGATGGATATTGATGATTTATTTACCGACGATAATGTCCTATGTGAATTGGGTTTCTTATTTAACGACGGATCCTTCCGTCGGTAATGTCGTAGGTGTGAGTTACCGACGACGTGTTCATATTTACCGACGGAGAAGATCCTTCGGTAAATTCTCTGCCAAATGAAAATAAGATTTCCCCTCCACCATTTTCAGTTTACCCCTTTCCCCCAAAGTCACGAAAACCCAGTGCCTTTTAGAAAATCGTCGTGACCACCACGTGTGCCGCTCCACCGTGATTCTTCCGTTCATGCCCTGACGTGTGTGCTCTGGCGCAATCTGTCGCTGCCTCATCTTCTTTGTGCATTCTCCAGCGTGAGCCGCCTGTAGCGTAGTGTGTGTGGGTCTTGGACGACGACGCGTTCTCCGACAACGTCAATGTAGTGGTAAGTGTCAACTGCCATGATGTTTGTTTGAATTTTTTATCACAAAACTTGTTCTCACTGTCGTTGATTATGAAATTGGTAAGGGGAGATGATGTCCGGTTGGGTTTAGCAGTGGCGGGCAGGCGTGAAAGCTGCAATATTGTGGGTTGTTTGCAAGAGACGTGAGACACTAGGTTTGATCAATTTTCCCTTTTTGATTTCACTACATTTCTGAATTGATTGCTTTGTTGGATCCGAATTTGATTGCTTAGTTTTGTTTTCGATTCCATTAAGTTATTAAGTTGATTGATTCATTGTGTGAATGTGTTCATGTCTCATACAAGCATGTCTCGTTGGGTTGTGTTTCCCAATTCAGTGGTCATTGCTAGGTGTGTGCCATTTTCCCATTTCATTGTCTCGATCCCTTATTGAGTGATGTGTTATGTTTTTTGTTTAATTGAGTTGGTTGATTAGGTATTTGGTGTAGTTTTGAACCAATTCATTGATCAAATTGTGCATCAAGTTTAATTATGTTCTTATTTCTAAAACTTTGAAATTGGGCATCCTTAACAGCCACATGGATGGGTGATAAACATTGAAATTGGGCATCCTTTACAGCCACAACCACAGCCATTGAATCAATTTCAACTTTCATACAAAAAAGCCACAAATTTAATTTTTATAAGTTAAGTCTTATGAGAATAGTTTAGAATCATTTTTCAGCTCCCATATAATAATCTCATTCTAAAAATATGAACTACATAGGGTATGATTAAAAAAATATGAATTACATTAAAGGTAGTGAATAGAGTTTCAAAGCTGCCAAGAATTTGAATAGTATGAGTCTATATCAATTAGGTTATGAGACCTCAATCCTAAAAAGGGAGAGAGAAACCCCCTGAGAAAGAAACTTAAATTGGAATTGTTTCGAAATCTGAAAAAATAGTATGTTTTCACTTAGTTCATATGTCTTTGCTCATTTTGACCATTTCTAGTTCATTTTTTGGGTTTCTACTAGGCAAATTCGAATTAGGTTGTTAATTCTGAGTTCTCATCTATTCTCAACCTTTCTTTTGATAATTGGAAGTTGTCCAAGTAGTTCTATAAAATTTATGTGCAGTAGGTTATTTAATTTATAATTTTTTGGAGTTTTAGCATAGTTTAGTGGTAGTTTTAGGTCTTAGGTAGCTAGATTTTGAGTTGTAGTAAGTTTTAGCAGTGTGAGCTATTTTTTATTCATATTTTTCCTTTAGAAACATGTTAGGATAGTTAGATTAAACTTCCATAGGTTAGCATAGTACATGCATACACAAAAAGGTCAATTTTGTAGATTAGTCTTGATTTTAGGTAGTGATTTTTGGTAAATAATTTAGGAGATAGTTTGTGACTTAGGATTAAGTTTTCTTAAGTCATTTTAACCTTTTCTAGGTAGTTTAGTGGTAGTTCTACCCGTGCTTTAGCATAAACTTAGTTTTAACCTATCTTTATGGTGTTTTTAGAGGTTTTAGGTAGTGAAATTTTGAGTTTTAGGTAGGATTTTAGTTTTGAGTTGTTCGTTAGGATCCTTGAGTCGTTTTAACTTTGTTGAGTAGGTCCTTGGTGCTATTTTGACTAATTTTATTGTACTGCTTGTTTCATGCACATGTTTTATGTAGAATTGTTAAAGTTTGGGTCTCTAAACATCAATTTTCGTGCAGCATGTTATTGCAGACTTTTACTTTACTTTTCATCATTCATATAGCAATTACAATGTATTTGTTCCATTGCTTCATATTTCCTTTGCTGAATTGGGATGTCTTAGCTCATTTTGACCATTTCTAGTTCATTTTTTGGGTTTCTACTAGACAAATTCGAATTAGGTTGTCGATTCCGAGTTCTCATATATTCTCAACCTTTCTTTTGATAATTGGAAGTTGTCCAAGTAGTTCTATAAAAGTTATGTGCAGTAGGTTATTTAATTTCTAATTTTTTGGAGTTTTAGCATAGTTCAGTGGTAGTTTTAGGTCTTCGGTAGCTAGATTTTGAGCTGTAGTAAGTTTTAGCAGTGTGAGCTGTTTTCTATTCATATTTTGCCATTAGAAACATGTTAGGATAGTTAGATTAAACTTCCATAGGTTAGCTTAGTACATGCATACACAAAAGGGTCAATTTTGTAGACTAGTCTTGGTTTTAGGTAGTGATTTTTGGTAAATCATTTAGGAGATAGTTTGTGACTTAGGATTAAGTTTTCTTAAGTCATTTTAACCTTATCTAGGTAGTTTAGTGGTGGTTCTACCCGTGCTTTAGCATAAACTTAGTTTTAGCCTATCTTTAGAGTGTTTTTAGAGGTTTTAGGTAGTGAAAATTTGCGTTTTAGGTAGGATTTCAGTTTTGAGTTGTTTCTTAGGATCCTTGAGTCATTTTAACTTTGTTGACTAGGTCCTTGGTCCTGTTTTGACCAGTTTTACATAATAGATTTCAGATTAGAGGAAAAAGGCAAAAAGTCAACTTTTGGTCAACTTTTCAACTTTTCAGCCAAGTTACTACAATCTTTTTTTGTTTTTGTTAGTTTTTCTGTCCTTGGTTTACTTTTTCTGCATAAAAATAGGTCACACAACTTAGTCACACTAATTGAATGAAAAAATAATTAAGTTAGGTATTTAGCTAGACTAGAGATTCATAAACTAGCCATACAAGTTAGTCTCCACCTCAGTTTTCGTTTTCCTTGATATTACTCACTTTTAGCTTAGTTTTCATCTTTCATATACTAAATACATTGTTTTTGCATCATTCCTCAACATTTCCTTTGCTGATTGGATAGTCTTAAGCTCATTTTGACCAATTTCTAGTTGATTTTTGTGTTTTTTGTAGGCAGATTTGAATTTCCCTCTAAATTTTGTTTTGTGATGTCTTCTCCACATTTATTTTGGTAATTAAAAGTTGTTCAAGGGTGTTGATAAAGGTTTTATGCAGTAGTTTATTTCAGCTCTAAATTTGGTCAGTTTTAGCATAGTTTAGTGCTAATATTAGGTTGTTACACTAGTGCAGAATTCCCATTTTACCTCGCCTTATATGCCTCGGTTGGCCAAGAACCGAAGCATATAATGGCACGATGGCATTTTTGCAATTAGAGCCCAGTTTTAGGTCTCGGTTCTCCAAATACCCGAAGCCAAAGAGGGTATAGGCCCCGGTTCGCTCAAAATCGGTGCCAAAGAGGGGTATAGGCCTCGATCCAGTAGGACCCGAAGCCAAAAAGTGGCTGGAAGTCTGGGTATAGGCTTCGGTCCAAGGAGACCCGGTGCCAAAAGGAGGTCAATGGCTTCGGTTCCTCTAACAACCGAAGCCATAGGGTTTATTTAGGGTTCGAAATTTTTGAACCCTTCTTCCTCCCCCGCGCCAGCGCCTCTGCAATTCCACTCTCTCTCTGTCCGCAGAGCCACCTCAACTTCTTCTTCGAACACATAGACCACTCCCCAACCCTAGCCTTCACGCGCGCCCTCCTTACGCCACATGCACCATCTTCTTCACTGGTGTCGGCAAGTCCGAATTCGTCGCCCACAAGATCTCACAGACGCTCGTCTCGCTCGACATCCGCTCTGCCTTTCTGTCATCGGTCGACGCGCTCCATGGTGACATCGGGATCCTCACCGAATGTGATGTGCTCGTCCTCCTCAACAAGTCTGGCGGCACCGAGGAGCTCCTCCACCTGGTGCCTTGCGCGAAGGCGAAAGGCGCACTCCTCATCTCTCTCACTTTCGTCAAAGGTAACGCGCTGACCGCGGCGTGCGACATGGTCGTGCATTTGCCTCTCCAGAGAGAGCTCTGTCCGTTCAACCTTGCGCCGGTCGCATCCACCGCTATTAACCAATGTGAAGAATCTTTCTTTTTTCATCATCCGTATCACTTACATTATCAGCAACCATTTTAACAACACCAACTCTTAAGCTACAGGGCATGGTTGTACTTCTGCTTTTCCAGCTAAACTCATCTGGGCACCGATCAAAGTGTAAACTTTCTTCGATTTCAACCATGTTTTTGCGCATTCGGATGCTGGGTGTCTGCAAGTTCGGGTCTTTACGGTGAAAAAAAAATTGTGGTCACTTAAAATTCCGATTCAAGCATGAAGAAATTCATGGTTTTGCACCTTGTGACATGGATTTGGATATGTGGTGTTGCTCACAGCACAACGCCTGCCAGTGTGAAGGATGTTTCTTTTTGAATTGCAGGTGAAGGATGTGATGAGGAATCAGGACGACCTTCCGATTTGTAGAGAATCGGATTTTATTATGGACCAGCTTGTGGAACTGACGAGTAAAGGATGCAAATGCCTCCTTGTGATCGATGATCGGTACCGTCTGATTGGAACGTTCACCGACGGTGATCTTCGTTGCACTCTCCGAGCCAGTGGGGAAGCCATTTTAAAAAAAAAATATTTATCACCTATGGCCTCGGTCCTAACTGACCCGAAGCAGAAAGCTGTGTATATGGTACCGGTTTCAAAACAACCGAGGCATATAACTAGGTCTATGGCTTCGGGTGATAACTGAGGCCAAAAGGTGTACCTTTTGGCCTCGCCCCAATATGCCTCGGTTCCAGACCCGAGGCAAAATGTGGAAAATAACGGGGCAAAAAACTCTTTCTGCACTGGTGTTAATATATATTATAGGTTGTTAATATAGAAAACTGAATTCATGCAATGAGATCAACTGTTTATTTGCATTTCAGATTGTAAACTTAAATAAACTGAAGTTTATTTGCAAATTGTATAACAGATTCAATCAACCATTGCTTATGCTTCTTTATTTGGGTAGATGTTATGCTTGTTTTGATATATTCATTTGCATGAAGACTAATATTTATTTATGCACTATTATAGCGGAGGAAAGGGTGAGGGTGGATCTGGAGGTAAATTACAATAGCAAGGAAGCATTTCCCAAAAAGGTTGCCTAGTACCTTTTGTGAGGTATAATTTCTTTCCACCTGATGTGATTATTGCTAAGTATTATCATGCTGCTAATTTAAGTAGTCAATGAACTGTATTAATGTAGTTAATCAAAATGTAAAGTAAGTGTCTAACAAAGTTTTAAATGGAAAAATGTTCCTTAAAATAAAGTCAATTACTCAAAACAACAAAGAAATCAAAATTTGACTGTAAAACCTAAAAATAGACTACTAAAGACAACAAGAAAGAAAATTTTAGCTAAAATGGTCTGCATAGTCATGGGACTTGCATTCCAATTAGGACATTGTAGTTGTGTTAGTATTTGGATATCTTACTTAATTAGTAAGATATATCCTGACAATGTCATGATCTTAAGCAATACATGGAGACATGCATGTCTCCACTTTATTTCAATTCTCCCCATTACATTCTAATTTAAACCATTTATTGTGATATAGAACATGGGTGAACCTGCTTTGAATCGTGCATGGATGTATGATCGTTGTTATAGTGGTAGAAGGGGATTGAAGGAGTCTTTTGTCTTAGGCGTTGAAGAGTTTGTTCGAGTAGAAAGACAGTCTAGATATTTTGAACTTGAAGGTGGGATTAGATGCCCATGCATTAAGTGTGACTATACAAGGATTTTGACAGATGAGATTGTAAAAGTTCACCTTTATAAAAAAGGGTTCATACCAAATTACTGGATTTGGACATTACATGGTGAAGATATGCCAGTTGATTTAATTGAAGGTGATAATTTTGTCCCTAGAGATGGTGTACATACTGCTGAAATGGAGCAATTGTGTGACATGGAAGAGATGGTCAATAACGCTTTGTGTCAATTTCAAT